>Ga0210059_1000298_pt1 | contig 57850 bp, 39 predicted proteins | sample Ectturendosymbi2_FD_188042 | JGI IMG/M metagenome (GOLD analysis project Ga0210059, IMG submission 188042) | Ecteinascidia turbinata endosymbiont from Florida, USA - Sample 2 (SPAdes) (version 2) | ecosystem: Host-associated > Tunicates > Ascidians > Unclassified | place: Key West, Florida... | reverse complement strand
AAAATAGGTTGTTTCAAGTCTTTCACAGTCAAATGTGCGCATAAATGCAACTTACAGCGCATAAATGCAACTTTCGCTGAAAATAAATGCAACTTTCTCGCTTTGTTACTGCAACAAAAACTTGCCCTAGTGATAACCTATCCCGTTCGGGGATTTTCGCGCCAGAACAAGCGGATCGCAAATGGCTTTGGGCGCGCCTAACTCTTGCGCCGAAAGCGGTAAAGAGCTGTTCAAAGGCTCAAAAGACGCGACATGTCTTCTAGTCAGCCCTCGAAAAAAGTGTTTGGTTGGGGAGTGCGATTTTTTGTGAGTGACGTCATAAGTGGAGGATTTTAGGCCACCTTGGCCCACTTCACCTGGCCCTGGGCCCAAACCGTTAGATGGTAGTTTTTCGTTGAAGTTTTTATTGGAAACTAGGCTACAATCCGAGTCGTTTGATACTTTGGATGACCTGCTGGGGTTTCTGGTTCAAAAGTTATGATCTAAAGTAATAAAAATATTTGATTAATTAGTTAATAGGATAATTAAATAATTTGTTTATTTTAGATCATAACTTTCGAACCAGAAACGCTAAGAAAGTCGATCAAAGGCTCAAAAGACTCAGACTCGAGCTTAGTTTTCAATTAAAACTTGAGGGAATTACTTTGGTCTAGCGGTTGGACCCTAGGCCAGACAGTATGAGCCAAAATTGCCAACAACTGCTTCACTTTGGACGCCACTCCCAAAAAACCGCAACCCCCAACCAAAAAGCTTTTTTTTGAGTGCAGACTAGACGACTTGCCAAATGTTTTGAGGGTTTGAACAGCTCTCAAGCACAATCGGTAAAGGAACTATGGCGCTGCCAAGGCAAGCGAAAACTGTTGATTTTAGGCCGAAATTCAGGTACGATATATTCGTAGACCGGCTCTCAAAGTGTGGTTTTGGACGAAAATGATCGAAACGCTGGAGTAATTCTAGCAGAGGTTGAAAACCTTAAGCACTGATTGCAGTTTCACAGCCGTTACAGCTGCCCAGAACAAGAAAGCTGCTGTTCCAGACAACTTTGTTGCTGGTCTTTCGTTCGACATATATAAGTCACAAGTTTTTGGGGCGGCAATAGCTCAGTTGTTAAGTGTCCGCCTCCCAATTGGAAGGTTGGGTGTTCGATCCACAGCACTGAGTGAATTGCCGTAGCACTTCCTGGGCAAGAGCGTTCACCTCAACCGCCCGGGCAAGAAGCACAATTCAGGCTTCGGCCTGCCGCCAATTGCCGTCACCAAATATAAAAAAAAAAGTTTTTCGAAGATCTAGGTATGGAGTTTCGAGCTGTCTTCGGCAAAGCTCGATCGCTCGACGATGCCCAGAGAAACGCGGAAACTCATTCTTCGCGATCGGCAATGTCGCCAGCAACTGTAGCATCTTGCCAGCCTGCCTCCCAAACAGAAATGCAATGCCAGTCTGAATGCTTAGCTGTAAAGCAACGCCTGTGCTCTTCTTGGGAGGCAAACGACATGCACGCGAAGATTGTCCAGCTAAGAATTAAACCTTCAAATGCGTTGAAAGAAGATGTGCTGTTCAAAAAGCAAGAAGCCCTCACGTGATCAGCTGTTAGCGGTGTGTAAACTACCAAGCGGTAGGCTGTCGTATAAGTGCTCAGACACCGAAACACTCAATATTTGCGTTTCGATTATTTGGGTTGTGGCAAACGGATTGTTAGACACTGGGACAAAGTGCAACTACCTTTTTACGGCGTTTGCTAAACATGCGAACGTATCTAGTCAAATCAGCGCGGACGAAGTAGGACTAAGGGTAAAAGTTTCAAGTGTAAAGACCCAAGGTTCTTACTCTGGCAGACCCATTCGATTGATTCGATCGAAGTTATGGCGACATCGTGTGTTGGATCGTGGATATTCTCTTGTGGGACGTGATTCTTGGCCGCGAATTTATGAAACAACACAAACTTAAAGTGAAATTTAACTTCGGTGGAACAGAATGCCCGTTACAACCAGGTGTGTTGAAGGCGCTTGTGACTAAGCCAGTTAAATTGTTTGAACACTTGACTGCTGACTGCCACACGAAAGCAGCTAAATCGCGCCATTACTGTAGAGCGGGTCGAGAGTTGAGTCAAAGCCAAATACGTCAATTGTTGGATAACAACGTAATTGAACCAAGCAGCTCTCCGTGGCATGCCCAACTCGTTACTGCAAGAAACGGAAGCCACGAGAAACGTAGGTGTTTGGGCTACAGCAACACCGTCAAGAATGTACACAGCGTGAGTATCCACTCCCTAATATCCAAGTGTCACGTGACAAAGAACGTGACGCAGAACAGCTGAAACTCGAGTTTGGATTTCCGCAGTGTACTGTATATCACCAGGCGCCGTTGTTACGAAAAAAATATATATCAGGAATTTGAAGCTAGCGGTCAGTTGTATCAGTTCAAGGGAATTCCGTTTGTTTTGGAAAATGCTGTTCTTGTTTTCAACGTGTCATCAATGACGTTATTACTGCTCATAGGTGTAAAGGAACATTCGCTTTTCTAGGCGATATCGCAGTATGCGGAAGAACCAAAGAAGAACTTGACGTAAATTTAAAAACTTTCCTAAATGCTGCAGAGGAGCGTACTCTCACTTTAGATGCGGAACAATCCAACTACGTTATTGCGTACACGATTAATTTGCTTGCACAGCGCACATCCACAGAGATTTTGCTGCAACCCGATCATGATCGTGTTACACCGGTGCTGGATACGTCTGTACCTGAAAGTTGAAGGGAACTGCAAAGCCTGTCCGGTATGTTTGCGTATTATGGGCAGTGAATATCTCGTTGTTCGGATACAACTAAGCCGTTGATCGTCAGTGCGCTGTTTCCGCTGGAAGACAAAACTGCGAAAGTGTAAAAGAACGGTTTGGCTTCTGCAGCGATGGATGGGGCAATGGATGAGAAACTTGCTTTCGTCCTGAAAACGGACGTATTGGAAAATGCATTTTCCGCAATGTTAAATCGGCGAAATAGGCCACTAGCGTTCTTCTCCAGCATGTTCAGCAAGAACGAAGGTGGGCAGCCATGCGAGCGTGTAAAAAAAGGCCTTGACCGTCGTGGAAGTGGGAACATTTTCTAACACAGCGCCGTTGTGCGACTGCAACTGATCAAAAGTCATTGACCTTAATGTACAGTAACGAAAACAATAGCAGAAATAAAGAATGGACGAAGTTCTCCGTTGGCGCATGGAGCTAAGCGAGTTCGACTTGGACATTGTGCATCGTTCGGGGAATTGAATTCTGCTGCAGGGACACCCTATTGGGTTTACTGTACAAGCGCATGTGAATACGCTTCGTAGTATTCACTCGTCCTTATATCATGCTGGCATCACTCGTTTTTATCACTATGTCCGCGCTAAAGATCAACCGACCATATTCTGTGGACGATGTCCGCAATAAGGAAATGCAAGTTTGTAGCGTAAGCGCAGAATTTAAGCCAGACTTCTATAAGGCGCTAAGTGTTCCACTGGTCAAATCCACTCAACCGTTTGAGCGATTAACTATGATTTTAAACACCCTTTGCCATAGTCGACCAAAATTCATAAGCACAGTATGCTGTCTATTGTTGATAAGTATTCGCGTTTCCCGTTTGTTTTTCCTTGCCGCAGTGACGGTTGTCAATCTATGGGTTGATGTGTGAATCAGTTATTTGCATTAGTTGGAATGTATGTTTATGTTCAATCTCTATTGAGGTTCCGCTTTTATAGTCCATTATTCCATTTCGCACTTACATCATTGCGGCTTTGGATGTAGCAATTCCTCCGTCTATAAACGTAAACGATATGGCCAGTGTCTGCGCGATACAATGGAGTTATAGCCAATTGTGAAACTTCTCTTAAATCTCGTAAACTCCATGTTTGGCAATGGGAATTAGTGCTGCTGGCTGCTGTCCATTCACGTCATTCATTGTTTCGCACAACGCCCAATGGACGGTTATTTACACACGAGCGTCGATGGCCCTTCTGTTAATCGGCTCGAACTTCGTTCAATTCCCCAGGACGTGTGCACTTGTGACGTCACGTTCTTTGAACTAAGCATGACCCTGTTGCTGAAGAATCTGACGTTACATGTGTCACGTCATCTCATGCCCGTGTGCGTACTGCGTTCTTGTGCAGTACTAGCCGAGGTTCCACTGTGTCGTCACGTGATGCTGCACCTGCGACAAGCAATCACTTCAGCACGCAGTGGCCGAAATAGGTCTAGTAAGCCTGCTGCACATGAAGCGTACGTCAACGTCATCTCTTGTCCGCTGCCAAGTTCTCTTTGCAATCGTGTGCACGACCACGTCGCACACGAACAATGCTTGTGTGACTTCGATGATGCCTCGCGTGGTGAGCGAAGTGTGGACACGTCAAAGAACTTTGGATAGACTCGGTGTTGCGCCCCATATGTTATTGTTGACGTTGTGATACGATGTTGTGCCCTATATCCAAGTGTCTGTCTTACGTGTAAAGTTTTCATATAAGTTGGAAAAATTCCACGTTTGGAGATTTGTTAAGTGCTTCTTCGTACCCGCTGATTATAACGCTGGTTGTCTGGCGTACATACATCGCTGGTTATTCTGTCCTTCAGTTGCGCGATGGCCAATGGTCATTTGCTAGGTCAGGGCGCTTGCTACTGTAGTTTTGATGTTTGTTTAATAAAGTCTAATTGGGGTCCCGAGGTAATACTTATATTTTACTTCCACACTTTTGAAATTCTGGTAATAACTGCTAAATTTTTGGAAATGGAATTTTGCTGGCAAATGCCAAATAGATGCAAGATTTTCTTACCACATTTAACACAACCTACAAATAATTTATCTACGGTATATACTATAGCAATGTAATCAGCAACTGGTTTCCACCAAAACAGCCAACAACAAAGTAAAATATTTAGAGGAGCTGCAATAGTTCAGTGTAACAGCGCTCGCCGCTTGAGTGGCCTTGCTGGATGACCGGCCACCGTGTTGTACAGGGGTTCTCAACCTTTTTTCTCCCTTTACCCCTTGCCAGCTTTCCAACATACAATTTACCCCCTTTTTGTTTACCTACTAGTGCTGTAGAAAGATGTACAACAGCATCATTTAATTTACCCCCAGGATAGGTAAAATTTACCTCCAAGAAAGGGGTAAACTTACCCCTGGTTGAGAACCCTTGGTGTAGTTGATGTATAAAGCTTCATGGACTGAAGCGTCCACTTCAAACCCCTGCTAGAGACAAAATTTAAATGTCGGCCTCCCACCGATTGACGTCACGTAACTAAAATCATGTGGTGAAAGTGAATAGTACGAATCACATGCATTTCTGATTGGATAATAGTCCCTCAAGTTTCACATAAAAGAACTAAAACATTGCATCCATAACGACAACAACCGAGCAGACTGTCAACACCTCTGTACTATGTACTTTATATGAACTTGCTTTTCACAAATTAAGTTTATTTTGTAAATAACTTAACGTCGGTTGTGTTGATGGTTCACGTTGAATCTTAAACTCAAAGAAGTTGCCAGATTGAATCTTTTACGGGAACGTATTGGGCTTCTTAGATTGTGTAGTACTTCTGTTTGGAAAACAAATTCCTGATCAAGGTCAAGCAGGCGCATAGCCAGAATTTTTAATGGGGGGTAAACAATAACTGAGTCTCATCATCTGAACATTAAATGCCCCGATGTTTAAAGCATCATCCATAAAATGTGTATTTGTCCAGTGTTTTTTTCTGAAAAATTTTATTTAGAGACCCTTAGTTTTGACAAGATTGATTTTTAACTAGCCAACAAGTTAACGGAAAATCATTGCTGAAGACGTTCCTGCTCGACATATTTGCGATCGAATCGTCACAATACATATTCAATCATCACAATCGATAAATTAACGCTGTTGTCTCTAAACAGTGACTATGGCGTAACAAAGAAAAGTTTGAAAATGACTCAGAAGAATTGCTTCTTCGGTAAAGTAGTTTCTTCAAGGCATATAATATGTATGTCATCGCCATACTCACTCATTAAGTTTCAGAAGTGTAAAATATCAAATATCTATCAATTTCATATTAAGCTACGGGCCAAGGCCGACATTGTAACTAGGGATACATTTATGTCTAGCTCGTCAGAATTGTCAAAAAAAATTTTTTGCGGTGGTCATGAAATTAAGCTTTCATCACCATTCTGTGGGATACAGCAAGCTGGTGCGTCAGAAACTGCTATGAAAAGCGTTACGTCTTGTTTTTACTTGCGGTTAGTGATTACAAGCGGTTAGATAAAAGCTTGTATTTCATTATCACCATCTTGACAACTTCCAGGTGGAGCTAAACATCAGGTGAATGTCATCTTTGATGTGAATTCCCTAACAACACACACGTTTCAATGATCATCAACAGTTGGTACACCAAATTGTTTCCATTAGCTTCAACTAAAACTAAAAGTAGGGTAGTTTCTCTATGTATTTTGGCCGATTTGCACTGAAATAATTTTTTGCTTACAAATACATCAAAGGATAACTTGAAAAATTTTGGTGCAACATTTTGGAATCGAGAGAGGTAATTGCCCCTCTGGCTACGTGTCTGAGGTCAAGTGCATAGGCGTAGCCAGGGGGGACAAAGGGGCCATGCCCCCACATTTTTAGAACATATAGTCATTTTGTGCTTTGAGAGGCGTTTTTCCAAACAAACTAGTGTTATTCGCCTAAAATCAGACATTTTGCCCCCCCAAATTTCTGGGCTGGCTACGCCACTGATCAAGTGAACTCGCTAGTCTCATGCTGTGATACCCCAAACACCTTCCCGAACACATGTAAATATCTCCAAAAAATTTATAAATGTAAGAACTGCAATGGTACTCGTGATGCTCATTTTATAATAATATCGTGATAGGTCAACACAAAAAATTAAAAAATAATATTTGTTAGTTTTTCTCGCAGGGTTGTATTTATTAGTAAAAACAACAGAAAACGTTGTTTCATATACTAAAAATTGCATACGGTGAATCGAAGCAAGAGAGAAGAAAAGTGAAGCAAAGCGTGAAACCGTTTGCGAAGAACATTTCGATATTTCTGTTTTAAACAATGACGACCACAAATTTTAGAAAATGTGCTTGGTAGTACTTGCTTGAACATCATGAACTTCATTGGTGTTTGAGCCTAGTAATCGCAAAGTTCCAAATGTACTGCTCTACGTCGTTCCAGTGCTGATGCAATAATTGTTAGGGTCAATAGTTTTTAAAGATTAAACTCATTCAACAGCGTAATTTGGTTAAGGCTGCATGTGCACAAACCACTAACGTGTCATTTCCTTTCATTTCGAAACAAAACTTCACAAGACAGAGCTTAGGTACACTGTCTGCCTTTTCTGGTTAAAGGTACCACTGCACAGATAAACCGCAATAATTACATGAGACGCAACTGTGTTATACGTGTAGAAATGATATTAAGTTGTAAAAATTCAGAAAGATGTAGAAAAACGCAAGTTGTCAAAATAGCAATTTTTAGTTTATGAAATATTGCTGTTTCTGGTGGTTTTACGGTTACTTTCAGATCACCCAATTTTTTTCTCTAAAATATGACCTTTGCCAAAAAGGCATGACTTCCAGTTGCTGAATACAAACCAAAAATAGGAAACTTCAAACAAATTTCACAACAGTATGAAGTTCTATCCTCACCTTCAGCTTCAGTGTATTGAACTTACAACCAACGCTGCTTCTTGCAAGAGATCAGATTCAAAACTCACTGAAAAACGCAACTCTGTTTCTGTTTGCTGAAAAACTAATGACGTTCAACGCAGCAGCTTACGCAACTGGAGCAGTTTACGATGAAGGTTGTAAACCTCTGATGCTTTTTAATCTGATCGCTGAGCAATGGATAAAAGGGTGTGGTGTTCCTTTTTCGCATTCTGTACCATGAAGAACATATTTAAACGATGTGCCAACAAGTGTTCTCCTGTTCCTGGCAGTCGACCAAATATACGCAAGCAACTTTAGTTGAATTAGAAATTTGTTGCCACTGTTCGGAACAAACAAAAAATTGCCATGACAAAAGTTTATGATTGGGTGCAGGCGTTACCTCTCAACAAGCGTTGATCGAATACAAATGTGATTCAATCTTTGCAACTTGCATCGAGGGAGGCATCAACGAAAGCTGGAAAATGTAAACTTCGCATTGAAGTATCAAAGAAAAATCAGTACTTGGCATGGCGATGAGCTCCTCAGTAAGATTTAGCAGCTTTCAGTAAAGATTTTGATCTGACGAACGTCTAGTTTCTTACATGTTTGCAGAGTTTGATTCCTGTTCTCTCAAACAAGCAATAATCAACCAGAAGTAGAAACTCTAATTGCGAGAATGTGATCATTACTACAATTTACTGGTGTGATAACTTGTGAGGTGAATCAATTCCTGATAGCAGACACTGCTGCATCAACTTGGATAGTAATTAATCTTAAACGTGCCTCAATGATTAAATTATAGTGACTGATAAATGCCATAGTGCCATGCACGTTGTTGATACGACAAAAATGCTTTTGAGTTAACCTTGTAAAAACACTTCACAATACAAAAAAGCGGTTATTGACCGCTGGTTGGAAGTCAGTAAAAGTCTATAATGAGTCTAGTCTGATAGCATCAGAATATTTCGTCATATTGCGCAAACTTTCAATTGACATACTGAACGGATTAGTAGCGCAGCCAAGAATTTTGTTCGCGAGGGGCCAGTCACCGATGTCGTCTTGAATCCGACTGTTCTTTCCATTTATTTTCGAACAATTGAAAATTGATATAAAGCACCAGTAAAAATCTTAGCAAGTTTGTTTCAAGGGGGCAAGACCTCTGCGGCCTCAATCTGGCTGCGCTACAGGAACTGATTGTCAATTTCTCCATGCTCAGAACTGGCTAGAAATCGTCGTAATGATTTCCATAGCAACTCTTCACTTTAATAATTTCAAATCCAGCTTGGTACAAAACTATCATACAGACAACACGGTTATTGAAATCGCAATCAGTCTTTTTTCATTTTCGTGACTCGGCCTCAAACCTCTGTGAAATTGGAATCTTTTACTAACCGTTTGGATATTCTTCCAAAAGAGCAACAGTTTTGTCTCGGCTTCAAGAGGCCGCTGGGGTCATATTTTTGGGAGCGGCAATCTCACCGAATTACCTTCCGCTGAATTCACCATAGCACTGGGAAATTATAAACAAAAAGTGTACCTTGAAGACAATTTTTTCCCGAAAAAGGCGGAAATCATAGCAGACTTCTTCATTTCATCTTTTTCTGCTGATATTCTGTTTGACCTCTTGCCCCAAACATCACATCTGTTGAAAAACAATTATTTTTCGTGATCAGATCGACATACACTGTCGTTCCTGTATCGAAAAAATATTCCCTATTTTGTAACAAAACCACCTTTTTAGGTCAGAAACACAATTCTGAGCTGATACCGACCACAGCTGTTATATCATTATTAGTGCGTTACGGTAATTGTGCAGAAGTCTGTTGGTAATTGTGTTACCATTTGGTACCAGAAGTCTGTTGTTAACATGTTTGCAACGAATTCTTTACCACCAACGTATAACCAAACACTGCCGGGTTTTACGGAGTGGTCTTTGTGATCAACGGGCGTGCTTATTGAGAATTTCTCTTGGTGTTGCACAAGTTTTCTTTGTATTAACACGACAGCGTAAACGTTGCCGGGCACAGATCATTAACAGCTGAATGACGAAATTCTCTCTCGCTTACCAGTAAACTTTAAGTCTCCTTTCACTCTCTGGAGAAGCAGCGAAGCGGCAAAATTAAGGCCAATCTGCACTGAGGACCTGCCAGGAGTTGCCAGGCGTAATCCTTTGTTCGTTTTGTTGCATCGGGTAATTCTGCGCTCGTGCACGGCTCGGCACGGCAACTCCTGGGCGCAACAAAACAAAGAATCGTGCGCGGCTACTCCTGGCAACTGGGTTCGATTCCCGGTCGGGTCAAATCGATGACTTGAAAAATGATACCGTCCAGCCTTATGCTCGGCCTTCAGTCAGTGGGCGCAAGCAGGTTCGCGCGCGGTGCTGCCATTGACCTGCTGCCAGAGCAGCATTCACTGCATAAGTAGCAGCGTGGATCCCTGGACTGCGTAAGCGGAGATGAGCGCCGTTGACCACTTGTAAAGAACTGAATGAAAGTTTTGTGACTTTGTTTGCTTGTCGTTGTCAAGGACAAGCGATCACAAATGCAAGCGAAAGAAAATCAGACACACTGGAAGGATATAGTTTGACATTGAACATCACACTCTCTGACTTAGGAGGAAGCAGGAACTCGAGAAAACCCGTTGTAAAGAGAGTTTAAAAACTAGTTCCATGTGTGCACAGCATAACTTACACGTTTATACGAGAGGTAGGAGATCGTTTTTGATTCGTTATAATCAGTAACTGAGATGACGTATCCCGCATTTTAAGTTGAAAACGCAATAGCTGTTGTCGAACCAAAACTTTTCACTAAAACAGGTTTACTTTTAAACGTAGTGCAGTGTGACATGTTATAACGTAAACGTCGTTGAACCTCGGCAGAAACAATCAGAGTTTGTGGTTTCCAACCTACTGTAAAACTTCATATTCGCCATTTCATTTAGTCCCAGTAAGATATTAGATCGAGCATTACCGGAGCAAGAATGTATGTAATCGTTGAAACGCATTTGTTCAGGAACTCACATGTTGTTTCCCGTGTGTGAAGCGTTGTTGATGCGTGCGATATTTTGTTCCTTGAACGTATAAGTATGTGGACTAAAATTCTGTGAAGGTGCTTCAAAACCGACGATGATTGATTAACTATAACACTGACTTGGTGCATTTTTAATACAATATATCAGTCGGCATTAAAACTGTGTGAAAACAACTTAGTGAAGAGAGACAAAACATTTACCGCTGGATCCTTTCATACAGTGCACAAGAAAACCACTTTGCTTAATTAAAAGAAAAAGACTACGAAACGCATTTTGCAAACCCTGTTGCAAGCGATCTATGCTAACTTCGTGAATTATAGAAAATCAAATGATTTGCTACGAAGTTGTGTTGGATGGAGATGTGGGGGCAGGACACAACAACTGCAATACTCTCTTGTGTAGAACTTTAAATTTTGCAGATATTCGGAATATTGTGTAGCAATTTAAGGCAATCTTTCATTACAAATTAGCACATGAGAAAATCCCTTATATGACTTTATTGTAACCAAAATCTCACTCGCTGACTTTCGATTTTTATGCCGAGCGATAAGAGTTTTTGCAATAATTGTAATGAATCAACTTTTTCAAAAATATATCAGTGGAGCTTGGTCGGTGATGAAAGAACTTATTCGTTGCTAGTTAGTGGAAAAAGGCAACGCTAGATGTCGCGAATCTGCCGCTTGCAAACTCCATTACTTGCCCGCATAAAATGAAATATGTAACAAATTCAAGTGCGGTCCATCAGCTCATTTCTTCCTGGGGAGCGACACTCAGCATCATACTGTACATCTGACAGACTTCAACTAATCGCCAGTTGTCGTATTGTTTACTTCGTCATAACCTTTTGTGCTATGAGTCATCTTTCCTTCGCAGCAATCGAAATTGGATTCAGAATTCGTTTTTGCATGAAAGCTACAGTACAAGCAGTCATAACACACCCTCCTATGTGCTTAACCTTTCCACTGCGCGCCTTAGCAGTCGGGAAAAACTTAAGTTTCACTTACACACCTGACTCCCAGGAAGGATGACTCGATGAACTGGAATTCACATGAGCAAGCAGTGCTCTGAGGTTGGTCACGCAGTGTGGCCATTTTTTGCAGATTTACCACTGCGTCTTGCTAGTTTACAAATAGAAATACCCGGATTGCAAACGTGGCAACACTTTTAGTGGCCGAAATAGCTTACTATGGATCCAAGTAAGAATATAGCACTGGATTTAAAAAAATACACGTTTGGTGCGCGTCATGATTCAGTAACTGCCACATGTATGTGATGTGAAATTTATCCCTGGACAGAAAAGTCATACTCTGGAATGATATGAAAACGACTAAAGATAGGCCGCTGAAGCAACATTGAAAGCGATGACTTGTTCCGGTAACTTTGTTCCAATTGTTTTCAGTGCATTTCTTGCAGAGTAACATGTTAAAAAACAGCTTTATAAGAATAATTTGTCATTGCGGGAAAACAAGCTGGTAATTTGTAGACAAAATACTGAAATACTTTGTAAACATCTTTGAAGAACTTAAACAAATATAGCAAAGATTGTGTTGAAAAGACCAGTGAATTTAGAGGATTTTTGTCTTCATTTGGGGGGCAGAACAAATGGCGAAAAACTTGAGCGTCGACTCGCAACACATCCCAACTTCCTTGTCGCAAGGAATGATCAGATCTTGACAGTTTTTAACTGCAAACAATCGATTTAGATACTTTTGAAGCACCGACAAGCAATGTAACCTTTGTGCACGTTTCCAGATAAACGAGCATTGCCTAGTTTGTGCAGAAAGCTACTTTACTTGTATGTTTACTTGAGTTAACTTAGAACAAAGTGCAATGTACGTGCAACTCCTCTGCATAGTCTCTGGTGTTCTTTCGACTGCAGCAGTCATCGTTTCTACCTTTTGGAATGTCTGGGCAATCAGCAGCCCGGAGAGTGCTGCTGTGCTCGGGGCAATATGGTCTTTTAAAGGTCTGTGGGGTACTTGCGTCCAGGCCACAGGAGGACACCACAACTGCAGGGAACAAGCATCGTTGCTTACAGAAGGCGGTGAGTGAAATTTACATGGCTGGCCTCGATGTCGCTTGAAAATGAAGTTAATGTTTTTATATATGTTGAGCAGAATGAGAGAGGAGATGCTGGTTACGTGCAAGTAGTCAGCATCTCCTCTCTCATTCTTCACCATTTGTGAAATTAGGTTCTTCGTGAAATAACTGTAGTTACTGATAAACTTTGGCACTTTATAAAGCAGCATTTTCGAACAGCTTTTTTGTGAAGTCTGATGAGTTAATTTCCCGTTTCCTTACGCGTTTTTCTTTATCTCTTTGCGTAATGGAAACCATAAAAATATTATCCGCTGTTTTTGTTCAGCATTCGTGTAGTGAGCATGTAATTCGCATTTATATCTCAAAGCCACAAAAGCCATGAAAAGTTTCTTTAAATTTCTATTTCGTTCTTCGATTGCGTTGACACAAAGTTCTGATTCACTTGCAGCTTACATAAATTCAATTCGAGCGATGATGTGCATCGCAATGTTACTGTCGTTTGTGGCTTGCATCATAATCTTGTTTGGAATGGAGTGTTCTCAGCTTCTGGGTGAAAAAGTTGGACTCAAGCAGAAGCTGATGCGAATTAGCGCTGTTTTATTTTGCATCACAGGTACGTAAGAACCGTCAACGGCATGTAGCCTAATGCATTACCAGGGCCTTTGAGAGAAATTTTACAATAGGAAATGAAAACTGATTTCGGACCCGGTAGCTTCTGGGGCCTTCGTCAAAACTTGTATAATAGCTTGTGCTTATAGTAATCAGAATATAGATAAAACAGCTACCATGCTAAGACTGTCTATGGGAAGGAATCCTTTCCCAGCAAAGAATCAGACACTACGATCTTACAGAGTATATATTTTGCCTACGAAGTGGGCATCATCAGCTCTTATTCAAATAGAATCTTTGAACCATGCTAAGATTTAGAAATCGATTAATCGTTATACTGGCAACTAGCTTAAATTAGTAATTTTGGGCTGGATTACAGAAAAACTTTGCTTGCGTACTTCTATCCTCCCGGGCCCCAGTACTCACCGGGCCCGGAAATGATGTACATCTTGTACCCCCTCTCGTAGGCCCTGTGCGTTGGATAAGGATTACTATTGAGGAATTACATTCCGTTTGCGCTATCCTAGGGGAAAAGTTTCGTTAATTCTTTAAAAGCTTTATTTACAACATTAGTTTGCAGCAGTCTCAGCGTGGAGGGCAAACCGAACAGTGAATTTCTTCCCAATGAAGTTGTGAAGGTTTCTAATTCTGGGAATAGAACCTTATTTTGCAATTTTCTCTGCAATTGTTGTTCCTCGTTTTCCAGGTTTGCCACTTTTAGTCAGCTGCTGTAATGATTAATGGCATCATTTCAGCTGAAGTTTTGATCAAAAATGGACGCGTAATCTGAAGTTAAGCCAATCAGGACCTTATTTCTTATCAGTATTCTTATCAGTACATCGAGGTTTCGATAATGCCAACTCAAAATCTATTTAAAAACTGAGAAGTTACTTGTGTTTGAAATAGTAGTTTTATTTAGACTGGGCGACAAACAAACTGCAGAAAAAGGCTATTTTTTCTCGAGTGCTTAAACTCTTCAACTCCCGCTTGCGCCACTTTCTTGCATGGATTTGCGCCATCATAACTCGCCAGACGATTGAGTTGGAGAGCTGTTCAAACCCTCTAAAGATACGCAAGGTCGTATAGTTTCGATTTAAAATTTTGGGAAGTTTTGGATTTGAACTTTTTTGTGGTTGACGACATAATGGAGGCAGGCTTAAGATTTTTGGAAGGGGTCATCGAGCTCTGGACCCCAACTACAAGGGGCAATTTTCTGCTTCCTTCCTAAAAACACACGAGCAAAAACGTTGCGTCTTTAGAGCCCTTGACTGGCTTTCTAGCGTTTGTGATTGGCAAGTTATGGCCTAAAAACAATAAAATTAATTACTTGATTGCTTTAGGCCATAACTTGTTAAATGCAAACACTAGAAAGCCAATCAAGGGCTCTAAAGACGCGGATCTTCGCCTGTTTTTTTCAAGAAAGAAACAAAAAATTGCCCCTTGCGGTTGGTGCCAAGGGCCCGATGACCCCCTTCCATAAACTCTTAAACCTACTCCAACTGTGACGTCACCCATTTTCTGGTGGTGGCACAACAGCTCAAGCCGAACTATTCCTCATCCTGGATTGATTAAATTAATTGTCATGAGCTAAAAGATCTGCTTCAAAATATTGAAACCTTGATGGAAATGAAACGCGCTAAACGATGCTTTAGTACAGCGGTGTGTGATATAGACACACTTTATCACGGTGTTTTCTTGCTTTTTAACCAAAATGCCAATCCAGCAAAATACAGCATATTCATAAATCCACTGAGATCCCCACCGCGGCATATAACAATGCAGTCTAACCTACATTTCGTCAGGAATTGCAATGTGAGACTACGCGTTCGGTAGAAATTCAATCAATTGATCAACGTTTGCCAGATCTACGATCTTCTCACTTTTCTTAGATTTGATAAAACCAAAGCTGCCTTAATTCCTTTACATTTGCAAAGAAGTTTATGCGGTTTCTTTGCCGTTGCTACTGAGAGAGTCTCTTTACTCTTTGTGATTGTCTCTGGACGTAAAAAGTTCAACGAAAAATATTTTTAAAAAGTCATTTCAAGTCACAAGATAACTGGCTCGATACCAACATACACATCCACATGATAGAGACTCTCTGAAACAGGTCGGCGACTCGTCGCCTCAAGACTCCATCACTGCAAAGTAGGCTGTGATACTCAACCGGTTTGTAGTTCACTGGACTCTATCTTGCACTTTATGAAGTAGGCAACAAAACTCTCATGTGAAGTTGCGGTGAGCTTTTGCCTTCTCCAATCCCCCCTTTGGGCGGATCACCGATGGAATAGGGAGTAGTTGGAGAACACCACGAGAGTTTGGACTTTCATCCCTGACATCGGCACGCACCCCCTGGAATGGCCCTGTTACGAACAGCGTGGTTTCGGCTTAACCGCTTCCGCACCGGTGTCGGACGTTTCCGCTTCTGCTTACACAAATGGGATATGGCCACTTCTGCGCTTGTGAGTGTCGCGCAGAGGGACAGACCGTTGACCAAGTTGTCCTTCACTGTCCAATCCATCGACTTCCCTACGGAGCGCTCGGCCTGACGATTCTGGATGACGAGACAATCGAATGGCTGCTCAACACCTGTCCCAAGATCTAGTGCGGCCAAGCAGTTGACACCAACAACTCGTGTAAACGATGAATACTAGTTATAATAAGAAGCAGTAAGCCTAGTTACAGTCATTAACATCAGGTGATGCAAATAAGACCTTCTGTAATTGTCTTCCTGCAGCTCTCCGCCTTCAGTTTTGACAAATATTGTAACGCTGTGACCTGATGACACTATTGGTTCTCTTTCAGAAAAAAAAATTAAGGAGTTCTTGTTACCAAATCGCAACACAATTTCATCATAAAAGCTGCGTTAAACAAGAAGGAAAACGTTAATTCGCTCTTTCATAACAGTCGGTAAAACGGAGGCTCTCACGAAACAGTCAATGAAATTATATGATCCCCACATTCTACGCATTTGAAAATAAACGTAAATTGTTCCCTCAGCGACACGAAAAGTCCAAACATGCGCACGCGTTCTGCTATAAGTAGTGGGCACTTTGACGCACCAGCCTCAAACGCGGTGGATTAAGCGACATGAAATTGCCTAACTGCTGTGCGGACGCCCAAACAAGCGCATTCAAACATTACTATGGGCAAAAATGGAATGTATTTTTTCATCCTCTATCCAAAGAAACCCTTTCCCAGCAAAGAATCAGACACTAAGATATTACAGAGTATCTATTTCGCCTACTGGGTAGGCATCATCAGGTCTTACTCAAATCAATTATTTTTCACCCTCCATAGTTACGCTCCTTGAGTGTTTCTCTTTCCGCGAAAACTGCTGCGCAAAACTTTTCGATAAATTTCGCAGTATTTCGGAAAGTTTCGCAGCATTTGTCTTTCAAGCATAGATTCATAAAAGTTGCCACTCTTGCTAGTGTCCTATCTTACTTGACGCTTATCACCGTTTCCACATAGTCCGCATCCCACAGTTCATCACAAACGTTTCGTCTGGTGCGTTTCACTCAACTCATCCTCACAGTTCATCACGCCTGCGCTGTCTCCTGTCTACCACTTATCCCGGCCAAACTATCTCCTGTCCACATATCATCTTAGCCACAACTAATCTCACTCTCGACTCGTTTTTCTCACAAACAACCTTGCATACTTTTCAGTTGAACTAATGCTTGTCATCTGAAATTCACCCAGACCACGATAGCTTTCCCAACACAGTTCATCTTCGCACGATTCATCCTGTACCGTAGAAGTTTCCTCAAGAAATCTGCTCTACTATTTGACATGCGCAGAACTAATCACAAGCAAAAGAGTCGGAATAACGCCAAAAATATTGATGTAAACAATTTTCTTACTGACACCACATGCTTGTTTCTTCTTGAAAAGGCAAAGCATTTCATAATTGAGATTGGAGTGTTTGAAACTTGAAAGCGTGCTGTTAGGATAAATTGCTCGATTATGGTACGTAAAATTTGTGATGTAATTTGATATATGATATTGGCGTTTTTATTTGAACCTTTAAATCTCAGCAAAAACAATGGGTCATCTTTCAACGTAAAAATAAAATTGCATAAGGATTTTGTCTTCTGACAATTGTTGAAGCTGAAAAAATAAATAGCATTTTTGGTGAAATAACTGTCATTATAAATCCTACAACACTTTCTTACACTTCATAAAACATAAATTTGATCTGGATTTGAAAATTCGTTTGAAATTCCTGAAGGATGCAGTAAACGTGTTAGCGAAATTATTGTCGGAAAAAAATATGAGAAACTGAATGACCAGTGACCAAAATAATCCTTATTTTTGGTGTAAACCCCATGTCTCTGCATAGTAATTATTGAGTATAGGTAGAATGATGCAAAGTATTACGTCGTGACAAACTCCAGCGCATTCTGTTTTTAAGGCAGCAGCTTCGTCATCCGGTTCTTTGATGGAGTTTAATGCTATGCTAACCACTGAGTTAGAAATAGGGAGCGGTAAATAGAAATCTTCAAGCATGGGCGTCGTAAGGGGGAAGAGGGGTTCTTACCCCCTGGATTTTGAAATTGATTTTTGCTATAAACATTTCAGTGGAAACATGTCTTTCTCACAGTTTCGTAGAATGGCAAAAAATGGAATTTCACCACTGTTGGCCCCCTTGGAAAAATTATTTTGGTCACACCCAAGAAAAATTCATTATTGCCCCCCAGAAAAAATCCTTCCGACGCCGGTGTCTTCAAGCACAACACCATAATTTCAAAGACAAATCCATGACAACCACGGCGGCGGCGCGACAATTCGGCAGCAAATCCTTTTACAGCTGCCCCGACATTCCTTCGTCGCTGAGTTGACACGCAGCCCAATTACGTTACTGCTGAAATGGCATGTTTATGAATTGTCGTGAGCGCAGCACAAGTTGTTGTGAGGTCAAAGTTTCATGCCCAAGCGGTGGATGTGGGGTTGTTTGTCGTCTGATTACTGGCAGTCTTGGTTTTGATTACAGTGCTTTTCTTTGATGGGTGAAGGTTTTATACGTGTTTTCAGCGTTTTCGATTTGCCCAGGAATTTCTTGTTGTTTTTTCAGCATTTTTTTACTTCACACTCACTTCTCTCCGTAACAAGTCTTTTGGTTTTAAATTCTTTATCTTGTCTAATGATATTGTCTTTCATGGTCACTACCTTGTCTGAAGTTGCTTCATTTATGAATTTCCGATTGAAAATGGATTAAGAATAATCTGCAACGCCTCGAAATAAACGTGGATAGTTTTTTGAGTTTTGATGTAGTTGTTAAGTTTATCGCGATGATAGGCTCCAGTACGTCTGAAGGGTTATGCCTGCGTTTGCATCCCTCAAATAGCGAAAAGCAGAGTTGCTACCGTGCGTCCTCGATAATAAGACCTAGCGTGATTCCTGAGGATGATTTTAATATAAGCCCTACCCTTAAAAATAAACCCTAGTTGACTGGTGACGACAAAACTTACAACGGCCAAGAGGAGAGCTCGCTCGCTCGAAGTCATTTTGCTGGTCATTTTCACTGATATAATGATTAAGTAATGTAGATAGTTTTTCGTAATTTCTGTTTATTTAGAAAGCTCTTAATTTTTACTTTGTAACATCATTTTTTAATATATCAAAATAAGACATCTCCCTAAAATAAGCCCTAGTGTAAATTTCGGAGTGAAAATTAATATAAGCCCTGTCTTATTATCAGGGAAACACGGTAGTTCGGAAAGCAATTTCATGCAAGTTTATTCAAAACACATCAGTAGCTTCAGTCACGCTGTGCACGCGATCTGCAATTGCTGAAATGTTAACATGTTTACATAAACACTAAAACCTATTGCGTGAAAGGCCTGTAGTACGCTCTGGTTGCATTGCTTCAAGTATTTTTCAAAATGATTTCTTTGTTTAAATACATTTCTTTGATCACGCTTCAAAGCAGCATCTTTCGTGGGAGTGCCAGTTCATAAAAAATGAATTGCATAATGATTTACGATCCGGGGTTATTTTGTTGTCTCGGCCAAAGAAACATTGATGGCTCTTTTTAATTTACCAATGGAAAACCATTTAAGTTAAAAAAACAATGCAAGTGCTATCTTTTTTATATAACCCCGGCCTGGATCAATTTCTTTCCACAGGTATCCTCGTCCTGGCAAGTTCAGCCTGGTACACAACAACCATCGTGAACGATTTTTTCTCGTACAAGGCTGAGGACAACTTCATCATCTTTGAGATCGGTCCAACATTGTTTCTCGCCTACATCGCGTCGTTTCTGTGCTTCATTACGACCATCTTATGCTTCTGCTTGCCGGGTCCGGGATCAGACAGTCGCGGGAACAAATTCAAGGATTTCACGTTTTCCTTATCGAGGGAAGATAAGCATTTCAAAAAATTCACATCTGGCAAACGCGTCGAAGAGTATATTTGACTGGACATTGCACCGACCCGGTTTCGTTTGTTCTGTTTGTTGCTTATACAATCGGTACCGCGCTTATGCTCTACGCTTCATATTTTGTCTTCCCCAAAATGGGAGAAGAGATTAAAACCCCTCACAGAAGTTCAGGTAAACGTTGATTAAAGTCGCATCTACGTAGTGTATATCTTTAAGGAAACAACGTGTGAGTTTGATGCTGGTGCCTGTAAATCTTCGAAGCGGGCGCAACAACACCCACTCCACTGAATTTGCTAAATGCAAGCCAATTTTTGCAGTGAAAATCTGCAAATGTGTCAATATTTAAAGATATGCACTGAAGCTGGTTTTTAGGGAGTTTAACCTTTTTATTGCAAATGAATGTTGCGTGTGTGTTGAATGAGATAGGAGCACACTCGAGAAACAGCGGTTTGCAGCCTTGCACGGGTTGCCGCTTTCAAAAAAAACAAACCAACAAAACTGTTATGTATTCTTGAATAAATCCATTTACTTTTTACAAAGTTGCCAGAATCCAATCTAGGGATAATCTTTCCACCAAATGTTGGACGTATAAGTCAGTTTGCATTGATATTGTATGTATTGTCCTGACATGTGCTCCAGATTGTGTCCTCAGTCCAATCTAGTCCCGTGGAGCATCGATGGTCATTTGTGTTCAAACATTCACATCCTGACCCAGAGTGTCTTCCAGGCCTTTCAGAGTTTAAATTTCGCTCAGTCCCTTGCACTCTGAACATCGACACCGACCTAAAAGCACGGGCTTGTGGTGACGCTTGACGACATCGAAAATGTCTCAGAAAACACACTTGCCCAATATTGTATACGATTGCTTGGCGCAGTAGGTCTCGACAGATGATGTCCTTTGATGACATTTTGGTAAAAACAATTGTCGGAATCATTCATGCATAGAGTCTACCTACAGACTGAAACAACCAAGAAAACAATTAGAATTAACAATTTTACTCGACTGTATTTTAGTTCGTCTCTTTGCGTCACCCTGCAGTTGGTGAAAGGTAAAGGTAGTTTTGATCCAGGTTGATTGTACTCAGTCTCCTTGACCACTACAATGTTGTCATTTTTTCGTGAAAGTCATTGCAGCGAACCAAGCGCCCGATTTTGTGTTTGTCATTCGCTGTAAATTTTTTAACGCTGTGCGTCCGATGCATTTTGCAAATCTCCATTTCTCAGTCACTATGCAAGGCTCTGTATGACGATATAGAGTGCTGCAGTGCTCGTTTTTCTTCAGTGTTAACCAAGTGCTCCAACGAACATCAACCGTTGATCCGTTGCACATGAGCATTTCTGTCCCCTTGTGTTCTTCTAACTAGTGTGACATGGACTTTGTGCCTGAGCCAAACGCGCAAACAATAAAATAAAAGCTAATAACGTTGAGTAAGGCTAATAACGCTGAGTAATGCTAATAACGCTGTTTTAATGCTCATAGCATGACAAACGCAAATGCGTCATTTTCTTGCTTTGTTTTGGAAATTTCAGGTTATTATTGCAGCTCTAAAAGTGCGTCATTCTTTCTTGCAGCTTGATGCGAAGTTTAATAGATGTAACTCGCTCGCTCAGCGTATTTCCTTTCTGTCATTATATTGCTCTCCTTGTCTTGAAATAATCGCTTGTGCAACGCTGAGAATATTAAGAAAAATTGCTTTGACAAGATTTTAACAATATACACAACGCGGCATTGCCAAATCGAATTCGCTTTTTTGCAAGTGTTGGATGATATCTGCAGTTGCAGTTGAATTGCAGTTCGCCGTCTGCGTCGTTCTTAACAAGACTGATTTTGAACTTTACTCCTGTTATACAATGTTCTGCGCAGATAAGATTTTTTTCGTAAAACTGCAAATACAAACAAGCGATTGCACTGCCCGCGATCAGAGAAAACGAAATAATTCCACTGCGGTGGAATTTGAGGCCAATTTTGTTCCGAGCGGAAGAACGAGCTAATTGGCATTACCCACGCTTTAAACATGTTTGGCGTTGCGCAACTGCAGTAAAACCAAGAATACCTTTCATGGGAGACAAGTTAAAGAGACCCACGAAAGCTCATCTGTAAAATTATCAGCGACAGTCCAAACAAACAAAACGCTTTAAAAAAGTTCAATCCAGCAAGTTCCACCGCAATTGGCAAAAAATGCAACCAAGTCACGTTCTCTTCATTCATTGGGTAAAGGATTTCTAAAGCCCAGACTGGCAATTAGCATGTCCTCGAATGTCGTTTGCGTTGTCGGTCATTCGTTTCCTTCTTTGCCTGAAAACAGATGGCAAAGTCAAGAAGCAAAACAAAGTATTCAGTGCTCCACCGACAAGACTTCTCCTTTATCAACAAAATATTGAGGGCACTTATTTGAATCATTTAGGCCAGGGTTTTTAGTATGCGTTGAATTAAAAGTTTATCGCTCGCCATAATAATAACAACAGTAATTCAATAAGTTTAGGCGCGTTAACGTAACCTCATGCTTATGGTGATAAACTGAACCGTTCTATGACAAAGTGTGTTTCACGGAAGCAGAGACCTTGCGAACTTTATTCCTATCCTCACAACTGTTTCTCACTATCGCCATTCCATTCAGCATTGGGATTTAACGGGCGGAATGAAGCTGGCGAAGACAAATGTGAACTAATTTTTTGCAACCTGCCATAAAATCGAACTACGTAAAGTGCTTTTTACATTTTTGCCGGTGTGTCGTCCCAGGTAGAGAAAGATTCGGAAAAAATGACACTGCTGTTAAAAATGAACCCTTTCGCGTCTCCGTTGGTTTTGAAGACGAACACGTTTTATATAATCTCATAATCGATACTGACAGTATTGGCTGTGAAGCTAACGAAAGCTTTTGCTCCCAGGCTTTGTGTCGTTTCTACTTTTTCGAAAATTCTTAGAGACCATCTCGGCAGTAGCACGCCTTCAATGGTGGCGTGTGAAGATTCTTGCCTTTTAACAAATGCAGCTGTTTTCCTAATCGCGCTAGCTAGATTTTAGAAATATTTTAAAGAGATATCTCGGCCTTTGCTGCTGCAGCAACGCGCTGCACGTGGACAGAAATAAGCCATAGGAAAGGTATCAGTGGAGCAATTACATAGGTGACAAAAACAATCGTCCGCTTGTTTTGTGCTCTTCGATGGCAAACCAAGATGTGCTTCTATATTTTAGCTTTTCTTTTATTCAAGCAACCGTAAAAAAAGAAAATTGCAGCTTCTGCTTTCACCGTTACGTAACTTTACCAAGTTTTTAGGGCAGTCAATTAGAATTCGTTCACTTCATACACTAATTGTTTCAGGCTGCGATACAGCTTACAAAAAGATATGCAAATCTGTTATTGCTGTCAGCTGAAAATCTAGTGATGTGGAGAACTGCTCCGACGTAAAGCATCCATTACTGCAAACACGAAGCCGCCAATGATGTTACGTAATCGAATGACTTAGGCAGTTAATCACAGTGACGTTTAATAGAATGAGCGAACAATCGGACCGCGCATAAGTTACGATCACCAAGGCCGCCGCCTTGGTGATCGTATGAGGATGTCGGCGAAAGTTTCTGAAGATTAGTAGCATTTTTGTGTTTCAAAATGAGCGACTGCTTGGCGATTTTATTACTGTCAAAAAACACCTTATCTTAAACTTTCAAGCTGTTCATTTGAACAACTCCCCTACAGTATTTCTGGAAGCTTGTTATTTTTTATTTCCCACGGCAAAGCTGTTTGCCATTTTTAGTCCTTGTTTTTTTGCACTTAGTCGTCGAATACTTCGTACCGTTTCGTATTGGCAAGAGGAAGATATGCTACATGTATTTCCCTGTAAGTAGCCTAATGATGACTTTAAACTGAGTTGAATTTTTTCGAAGTGTTGTCGACTACCCGACTACCTTGATTTCATTTTCGTCAAAAAAAATTTTCACTTAAACTGGGAACCAACGCGCGAATATCAGCAGTCCACCATAGCCGAGACTAGGAATTACCGACTAATTGTAGCACATGCGACAAAAGGCGAATTTCGGAGGGTCACAAAGTTTGTTGCCACCTTTGCTGGCTTTCGGCCGTTTTTCTTCGAGTAATTGTGACACAACACTTTATCACAACAATCGGTTCGGTCAGAAAGGCCATGGAAGCGATAATGAAGAACCAAAAGTGGATTGCCAGCCACGGTCACGTTATCCCTGGAAAAGGCAATTTTCAGAAGCAGAACGGTTCTTTGGACGTTTCTCAAGGAATGTGCACCCTTAAGTAAATACATTCGATTTTGAGTCTTGAAAATTTTAACTTCGACGGTTGTGTTTCGAAGCGTCCATTGTGATTTCATTCACATAATGGATTATTCATTGGCTTATTATATTTCCTCTGAAGCTTCACCTACTGTTCCAAAAAAGTTAAGTAAGGAAAAACAGGTATCTTGAAACAACATGTACATTTCTATATCTGTGAAAAAAAATTGTATAGATGTATTTTGCCAGCAGTTCTATTTCCGACAGTGAAAAAATTGGTTGACTTGCCAACGAAAGAACAACCCGGAAATGACGCAGAACATAAACCAACTTTTTGCGCGATAAAGCGTCCAAAAAGAATAGAATGGATAACGTCTGGAGCACAGAGGATCGAAAGTTCGACAAACATTCGACAAACGAACGACAAAAAAGATCAAACATTTATTTGGTCACAATAAGCGATAGTATATGGAAGTGGTGTTCTGCGTAGTGGGCATGCAGAAGCTCGAAGGTTCTCACAAAGCGATATCATGGAAAGCGCTGTCGCTCAGCGGGGCTTTTACGCTAATGCAAAGAAATGAAATTTTTTCATTGCAGCATTTGTCAGTTGAAACTAGCCACAAACAAAATGAGAATTACAGGTGTTTGAAAAACCGATGCTAGTTGAGCCTCATCGGGAACCAAGGTGAAAAAACAAAACACACAAAATATTCACTTCACTTTCTCTTTGTTGATTGCAAATCTACTAAATTTAACGTTTTGTGAATTTTTGCGAATTTGTCATCTACGAGCGACAGAAAAAAAATTGATGGGCAGGTAACATTTTATTGTGATTGCTTTGCAGAAGAATATTGTAGACTCTGATTGCGCCTGTGTTTAAGACATTAAACCATTAGAACCAGCATCGCCTGTCTCATTCTCATCACGATTGCACACAAAGGCAGTCTCTTTCCTTGCGTGGAGGACGTCGCTGCGATAGGTCATGTTGAGTACAACTCAGTTCACATGCGTGAAGACTTTTCAAACCATAATAGAAGATGCACGAAAAAGTAAGTCTTCAAAACAATTTCCCTCTTCGGCTTCATCAATCTCCACCAAGCCAAAACATTAACGAATGCTTGTGGCTCGACCGACAGCTGCGGCTTTCTATGGTGACACTGGTACACCGCGTCGGTCGTAAACAGCTTTGCGCCAGTTCATTAGCACGTCACCCACTTGCTTTTGTTTCAGAGAATGTAACATACGTATTGAAACGAGGCTTGCTCGTAAGCCTGAAGTTCGCTCGAGAAACCTCCGTCTCTCGTCAGCGGCCTAAAGAGCCGTGATGCTGTTTAAATACTTTTAACAAATGTTATACGGCTGAAACAACCGGAGTATATTTATATAAACTGTTACCAAACTTATATTCCTTCTATTAAGCACAGCTTTCGGTCACTACGTCAGTGCAGCTCAAATCGTAAAGTCAAAACCACATTTACTCCAAAAAATTAAGATCTGGAAGATTTTGCTCAACTAAATACACTGTAGAGCAGACAGCAGTGTTTATCACTTTGTTGCAACATGGCACCAGAACCACCTGTTACTTTATAATAAAGCTACTGGGCACAACAATTCAGGTCTCAGGTTTTACGACATCGGAAGTATGTTTTGAGATTTTAAATTAAAATGCTCAAGAAATGCAATTGATTTATTATATTTAGAAAGATGCAATTGATTTATTATATTTAGAAATAATTTGTTACACCTGTCGCCGGTTCTCCTTCTGGCAATGCTATGCTTGATTTCAAACAACTTTTACGTCCTATACAAATAGATAATGCGAAGCGATATCCATTTGCTGCAACACGCCAGTCAATGGCGTTTGTTCTTTTCACATTACATCTTGTAGCCAGTACATGTACAGGATCAGCCGCTTTTTCACAATAAAAAGCTTTCCGAATCGTTCTCGTCGTTTTAGTCTCAGAGCAACGCGGGCTTCACATGGAGGTCGACATCATTGTTTAATAGACACACAGAAATGTTTTGTGGGTCAAACATACGATCCAAGATTGTATTTAAATGACGAAATTGCATTGAAGAATCCAGGGTGTCAATCCAACACGGCAGTGAAAAGAACGCATCAAAGACGACACAGGCTTTCGCTCAAGGTTAACGGCTTCGCAGGTGATTTTAACTGAAACTGCTGTTGGAGAAAGCAAATACTTCGAAATTAACATCGTCATCGCAAGCCAAATGCTGTTTTTAACTTTATTATGTGCTTTAGTTACAGGATGCTGACCAATAAAAAACTTTTTCTGAATCAACTACCGGTATATCTCATACTATCAAAAAGATCTCGTGCAATTCTGAATCAAAAACACTGCGGCCTCGAAGCAAGTTTTACAAAAACCATCAAAATTTTAAAGTTTGGAAGTATAGTATATGGACGGTCATGTCGGAAATCGCCGGTACATCAGACAAGACGTTCTGTGAGGATCTAGGAATGGTTGAACCATAAGAGATGCGGAGCTTTCTGAGTAACCAGTCTCCTCAAAGCTGACGCAGTCGAATAAATCAACAAAGGTGACGCATTCGAATCAATCAGCACATTTTTTAATAGGAAATCGATTTCGCGTAACACTACGCGTCTTCAGTTCTGAAACCTTATTCTAATAGAGTTGTCGGCAAGTTTTACGGTAACGTTTACTTAACACCATCTTTGTTATAGGGGCAGATGAAGGTTTGAAAAAGTTGAGGTATGTCACAGATAAAAACGTGCTCTGTCGAATGCAATCCAGTTTATGGCTTGCGAGTTCTCAAACAGCCATGTCATCATTTTTATAAATGTGATTGTGACACTGCTACGTTATATCAGTCTATCTGGCTATTCAAGTTGCTGGGTGCAACCACCGGTTGTTTTTGCCAGAGAAACAACAGAAGCACGAACTTCATTTGAGATGCCAATCTATATGCAGTATTTTGACGAATAAGACGCAATCTTCGACGACTGTAGATGAGTAGCTTCCAGTGAGTTGCTGCTACCCAGTACGTAAATCTATGGTCTTGCACGGCATCTAATCTGGGATTTTAACCTCTTGTGTCACGTAAACACTAAAGAAATGGATTCACTTATTCATATCATCTATATTTGTTTTCTAATAGTAGTGATGTTACACGATATTTGCATTCCATCGTAATTATCCAATTGCCTCAAACCACACAAGCACATGATGCGTTGGATTTCGCAAGCGTGTTGCATGCTGTGTGGCGTGTTGCAAGCGTGTTGCATGCTGTGTGGCGAATCAGATTAGTAAGATAGCAAGTAAGTTCCTCTAGTGAAATGATTGATTCACATTTTCTTGGAACAAGTAGATTAGAGTCACTTGTTTGTCGAATCCGATTCATGGGGAATCACTTTTACAATTTTGAGTTAAATCGAGTCACCTGTTTTGACCGAGCCGAGACCATTTAGAGTCACACAAATCATCAATTTGCTTCCGCTTTATAGACTCGGGTGAGATCGGGTCAATATCTGGTCAAACAAAATCTGATCCGTTTAACATTTTTTATATATTAATACCTAAAGTTTAATTCTTGTGATAACTGAAATTGAATCACGAATCACAAAATCATTACTCGCTTTGAGTTGTCGAAAAGTAAATTAATCATAACTCAGGTCGAGTGTTTTGCGAGTTCAACTGATTCGGGCGGAAACCCAGCACATTTGTACGATTTGACTCAGAACTCATCAGGCCCGTAGCGATAGGGGTGTTGCGATCGGAAATCCCGAGCGGCATGAGCGCAAAGCTTCGCACTGTGGCAGCAAGCAACAATAGAGTTCACATGCCATGATCACTCTATCATTGCTTGTTCGCGCCACATATATGTATGGTGTTGTTCTTCACGCTCGTCCCGTTCGTGGTGAATCACACAATCAACGCAACACCACCGGAGAGGTTGCAACAGGGGCATTCGGGGAAAGTGCCCTAAAATTATTTTCTTTTCGATACATAGTAACACAGAAATTTTGCCCCCTAAATTTACTTTTCCCTAAAAACTATAAAACCTGGCTTCGGGACTGGATCTCATCAAGCCAAAACTTCATGGATCAAATCTAGTGAATAACTTGATTCATATACTTATTGCGCACGAGACAACATGGTTATGCCAAATGAAAGCGGTGTGACGTGTAAAACCTACAATGTTCAAGGAAACTGAGGGAAACACAGCGTTCGGTGCTCCAGCCAATACTCAGGCCACTACCACAAAAAGCATCATGACATGACAAGAGTTACATTTTTGGTGAAAACTTTGCATACTGTAGATTTTTAGCAGCATTTTAATTACTACGTACTTATACACTTCCTACGAGACGTCACGATAAACTTTGAATTTCAAGTCTTGCATCAGAAAAAGGCGTTTTTTGAAAACTGATGTTGTATCTCCTAGCAATAAAAACTATGATGGGAGTTGAAGTTGAAAACTTTTGATCGTCACTTGTTTATCTTGTTTTTTTTTGCAGCATTTTTATATGCTTATTTTATCTCTATGTATTTCTGAAGCAAGCGTTTTTAACTGCATGCACGAAGTTGCAGAATGATAATTTAAAGCAATTGCATTGCTACCGCAATTATCGTTTAGATCAAAATGGACGTGAGGTTTTTGGGTTTGTCGCATGATTTTTTGCGCTTAAAGCAGAGTGAAGAAGCAAAGCCGAAGTTTGACAACTTGGCAGTTGGCTGATGCCACAATCGGAAGAGGGCAATTGGCGACCTGAAGATTTTTCCACGTGTCGGTACGGCAGCTTGACGTTTTGACGAGAGGTTGATTTGGCGGCAGATGACATTCCGCCTTACAGTTGGCTCTAAGTCGGCCCACCGGTACTTGCAGAGTGGTTTCACCGAGTGGCAAAAATATCTTCTTCTTTGCTTAATCTACAGGACGATTTGAGCATCAGCAAAGAGCAGCGGGTTCTTCGGTCGTAAAGCCGTGAAAGGTGCAGGTTTTCACACAACTATCACTCTTTGCTCTTAGTTTTGAAGATCAGCTATAACAAGTATGATTAAGTTAAACGACGCAATTTCGCCCGTTATAAGCTGTGTACGGTAAGGGCCACAATTAAAACATGACAGCATATGCAGTAGATTGTTATCTACAGTAGACAGAATTTTAGCTTTTTATGAGTTATGGTTATTAAACTGATTCAATGCTCAATGTTCTTCTAGAACAAAACTTACTGCAAACGTAGTTGTTGCAGCTGTTTTTCAGATTTCCCAGAGTAGAATGCTTTGTATGATAAGTAACTGTCAATGTCAACAAAACGTCTCCTGGTATTTTGAGAACGATTTGATCCATTTCGTGATGGGTCCAAGCTTTACTTTTTTGAGTTGCATGCCGTATGTTCTGTCTCTTTTCAATCAGTAAGCCTAGCATTCTTTCTTGAGTAAACCCCAAACAAAAACCGCCACACATGATAATTAAAGCAAATATTTCGCTTTCTTTTGGATGAAAAAATCTCAGCACTTTTTTTCTACTGCTCTGTTTGTTGATGTATAAACAGATGCAACAAGCACAGGGTGCGGTCAGTTTGTACTAAATCAATGTTGAATGAACACGAAAACCGAAAAACTTAGCCAAGCCCGCACATGTTTTACAAGTAACAAACTGGCCTCGTGCGACAACCGAAAATGTGTGCGTGAGAGATAAGACCTGGAATGACAAGAAGTCTCTTTAACAAACAAAGACTACGTCATGATAACATCCTCTCAATGCTCCGTGGTTCGAAGCGAAGGGGTCTTTAACTGCGGTAAAAATTACGTTAAGAGCCACATTGAATCCTCCTCAATCTAGTTGCCTATATTTAAAATAAGTCCCTGTTTCTGTCGAAATTCGCATTTATTTGAAAGCAGGCACTGACTATTCACAATGCTTCCAATTTGTCTTAAATTCGCAATGTCGAAATTACAAACTGAAAGTACAGTAAGAATCTTAAAATCAAGAAATGTTCGCAGCTTCTTTTCTTTCATTTGAATAACATTTCACGACTGAGGATGCGTAGTGTTACATGAAACCGATCTCCTGTTAAAATTTCGGAAATTGATTCAAACCCTTCACCTGTATGGAGACCAGTTACTTGAGCTTCTTTTTTTATTTTTATCTGTCTAGTGAACGACAAAAAGGAATAAATCAATAAATGAGATGAAATATTTTCTGTACAGATAAATCAATTGCTGACAATCACACTTTAATTTTTGAGTGTGGAAACAAAACTCTTTTCAAAGTTTGATTCGCCTTTTCAGGCTATTTCTGTCATTGATTTCATGCAAAATTGTTTTTGATATGATTTAATAAGAAGCATTGAACTGCCAGAGAAACATATATGAAGTTTTTAGACTTTTTAAATTAAATGCTTGGTACAATTATACGTAGAAACGACAAACGATTTAAAGCAGCGAAATTTGGGAAAAATGAATTTTTTTCATGTCCAATCTTTGGCTTCTCATTTATTTCTTAAAAATGTATCCAACTCCTTGCTACTTCACAAAGCTATAGACTGAAAGCTACATGGGAAAATTGCTTTGAATTGTTGATCAACCAGCAAATGCCTTCCCGAAAAATGCTATTTTCAATTGTGAGTTTAAGCAGTTGTCGCTTTGCATTAGCACAATCTATCCTATAGCGCTGACGATTTCACAACAAACGTTTTACAAAAGGCAGGAAAAATGCTGTTGATTACGTGACACAACGCTTAGTTCTTTGGGTAAAGTGAGGGTTAATTGCGCCTTTACCGTGTTGAATTTCCAAACGCTGTGTTTGATGGGTTTATGAAAAGAACCGGCCGAGATAAAAACTTCCTGAAAATAATGGGAGTAGCGCGGAACACAGTTTTTCGTGTTTACAACTTGATACGGATCCAGGGGGAGTGGTTAAAAGCACCTGCAAGCTGATGACGGCGAAGGCAGTTGCGCAACGGTCTGAGGGTGGTCGTCGCTTCTTCCACTTGGCCAGGAAGAGTTGAGTGAAAGACAGCCACAGAGGAATGTAGATTTTTTAAGAATTGTTAAAGAAAAGGAGAAAGTTTTTTATCTATACTTGGGGAGAATATAAGCAAAAGATTGAAAAAAATTAAACATTTTTTCATTCTGAGAAGTGTGCGATTTAAATGACTTTTTAATTCCAAACAAGCTTCTCTGCTTTGTCTATTTTCGATTAAAATACCATTTTAAAAAAGTTTTGAAAAGTGTTTTTACCATTTTAAAAAATGTTGAATTAAAATACCATTTTAAAAAATGTTGAATGAAAAGTGTTCATTGTAACCACTCGCCATGCACCGTGAAAAGCATAATTACAGCGTTGTGCCATTGATTGGTTGCCTGCTGGTTGTTGACGTTTACCCACTTAAAATCATTAAACCCACTAAAAGATTAAAAATGGGTTTTACAATCTTTTGAGAAATGTTGATAAAAAAACATATTTAACTTTAACTGGCTCTTTTTGCAAAAAGTCTCACTCTACATCGCGCCACCAAAAAAAGAAATTTCGTAACAACTTTTGTTATGGTTCTTTCAATAACCCGACATGGACTGCGCCTTACAAAAGTGTTGTGCTTTGATAGCATTGATAACATCAGTCTGAACGACAAATCTCCCGATAAACTGCTAAAAATCTTCTGTAATAAAATAATATTTCCTGTTTGTGAAAAAAGGACTTCAACTTAAATGGAAAAGATAAAATCAAACTTACTTTGGTTTTATTCTCTTGCTTTTTTAACCCTGCATTGCTTAGTTTTGTGCCGACGCATTTTTATTTGCATATGCATTATTTCAGTCAGCAACCCGCTATGAAGTCAGATTTTTCAAGTTTTTTTGCCATATTAAATCTTCTATAGCCGTTTAATTAGGCAACCTAACCTGCTCATCAGTGCTGTTCTCTTCGATTTACACGAAACATTTCTTTCGGTATTTTGTGTTTTACACAATATTGTCGTCGGAGGCAAACTTACATATTACTTTTAGCGTCTTCGCTTTTTCCCGGTTTTAAAAATATCCATTAATTTCATCCGTTACGTTTTATTCTAATGTTGCAAGAGGTTTGATATTTATTTGGTATTTCGTTTCATGAGTAGCTGCAACAAAGCTTTCTTCAAAATAAAAGAAGAGCATTGCAAACGTTTCAGTAACACCATCAGTTAGGTTTTTTGGTCTTCCCAAGACCTTGGTAATTGATACTGGAGCAGTAGCTTTTTGCCTGGTGCACGGTGTAAAGAAAGCTACGCGAAAAGTCTCTCTCAAGCCCGTGCGGACACGAGAGTTGCAATCCTTCGTGACGTCTGGCCATCTTGGCCTGCGTTGCGATCGGTACACCCTTGCGGATGGTCAAGTGCGTGCCATTGATCAATAGGAAGCCTTTGCTTTCCTTCAAGCAAAACTCTGCCCAGACGTCATTTGGACAAGCGTTGACTAAAAAATCACATTGACAATGAAAGAGATCTGAACGAATTCAACAAACTTGACTGCGTAATCAAGTCAATTCTTTGCAGACAAAATGGCAGGCGACAAACATCAATCGTGTTTCCAATGTTTGTGTTTCAGCGTATCAACTGAGTTTTCTTTTTTTTTAAACGTCAAATAAGATTCATCGTTGTAAAGAAAAGGATATTTTGTACATTTTGCATTTTTCACTCGCCAGCTATTAAGTTTTCCGAACCCATGTACGGTCAACTTTTCTGCGCTTTCCTTGCCGTGTCGACAAGTGCTTTGTGTATCACTTCAACGTTCTGGAGTTTATGGGCGATGAGCAGCCCTGAGAGTTCCTCTGTGCTTGGGACAATATGGGCCTGGAAGGGTTTATGGGCGTCCTGCACACAAATCGAAGGTGGTCAGTACAACTGCTACGAGCACAATTCCCTTCTTATGGAAGATCGTGAGTGAAAAACTATTTTATATCAGTCAAAGTTTTCATTGTATTTTTGAAGGCCGGGGCCTTTAAAAAATCATGAGGATAAATTTGGTGAGCAGATACGAAATATTAAGAAGGAAACGCTTAGTTGCATTTGCATTTTCGTTTCCCTTACATTATCCAATCACAAATCAAGCAGTAAAATTGCCAGCTTCTTGAGAAATTGCGTGAAAAGCGCTCTGGACAAAAGCGTGTTTAATCATAACTAACCACTAAAATCTTTCAAGCGTTTTTGTCCAAAACCATGCAACGACAGATAACGTTATCAGTGCTCTTTGATAACTTGCCAAAGCAAGCAGTATTTCAGAAAGATTTGTTGACAGTACTTCGCATTTCTTTTCGAGGCACTTTTAAAATATAGTTTAATCAAGGCATACGTGAAATGCATGACATAATTATGCTGATGTTTTTAATCCTCTGTCTCACCTGCAGCTTACATGAACGCACTTCGGGCGATGATGTGCATCGGAATGTGTCTTTCGACAGCATCTTGCTTCATGATCTTGTTTGGAATGGAATGTTCTCAGATTCTGGGTGAAAATCTTGGAGTCAAGCAGAAGCTGATGCGAATTAGCGGTGTATTATTTTGCATCACAGGTGCGTAAGAACCGTGAACAACCTGTTGTTGGTTCGATATGACCTCTGGCAGTGGCATCGAATTAATGCTGACTAAGTGATCAGCGCAAAACGTGGAAGATGTTACTGGTTGTCTATTAATAGGTTGGTATCCACAAATAGTTTGCAACTTCTCGCAACTTACTGTTTCTCACACAGTTTTGCTTAGTTGTCAATATCCTGGTTAAAAATTCTCGTTTTTCAACGTACACATGCTACATGCTGCAAATATTGCGTCAGAATGAGCTTGACAGTTTTAATGGCGAAAATGAGCGCTGGCTCCACACGCAGCAGTCATTAAATTCTTAGTACATAGTGAAGAAACCTATGCGAAAAATCGATGAACATTTCTCTCGCTGCAAGTTCAATTTCATTTTATTGCCGCTTTCACAGCTGTGGGAAAGAGGCACAGATTCATGCCAGACAGGCACTATCAGCAGCAAAGCTTCAGCATGGCGCTATCTCAAAGAATAAAACCCACCGACGTTTTACTACCCGATTCTGCTAACCCAGAAAATAACAGAGGAAAGCAGGAAGAGACTGAAGCTTGTTACGTTTTTACTTCATTTTAAGTAACTGTCAAGATGTGTCCGGCTGGACGACCTGGTCAGCAGGTATTTTTGCTGTTCCAGGGACATTTTTTTTGCTGTTGAGCTTTCTCGGAAAAAATACGCAATTCTTGATGTAGATCAGAAGCGTTCTTAGAGATAAAGAAAAGATGAAGAGGAGTAGTTTTTATCTAATTCTAAAACACGGAATTGAAACAAATAAAATTTGGTTTAGTTCTGAAAGCTAAAAATAAGAAAATCCACGAAAAAGCGCTGTGAACACGAAAAAGTGTTTCAAATCATTTCAGTGATAGAAAACGGAAAGTGTTTAAAAATAGTTCTTGTTTAAATTTTTGATAAAAAGAGATATTCGTTTAGTTAATGTAACAAGATAGCTAAAACCAAACATTTACTGTATGTTAAATTTTGTTAACAAATAAAATTGTTTAAACGTACTTTTACGGTAGAAACCAGAATGAAAGTATTGTTTGGTTGATGACGCAACATTATTTGCCTGTCGTCTTGGGTCCAAGGCTAAGATGATTGGCACATCAGCCGTAGCTGGCCAAGGCCGTTTCGTGATTGTGTCGCACCAAGGCCTGCTTGAGAAACAGGAGGCCTTGCTCGTACTGAGAGGCAAAGCTAGATCAGACTCAGCCCAGAAAAACCATTAACACGAAATGAGTAACAGGTATTTACCTGCACATCTCCTGTGTTTACTAAGTATTACGTCACACTTGGTGTTTATCACCCAATAATGATGTACGAATCATTTTCGGATCCAGAAGTTGTTTGTGAAACATCAAGTGATGTAAACTCGGGAGCGCAGTGGCCTGCGAAAGCACGGCACCGCAGTGACCTACGTGTTATAAACAAAAGCTCTATGACGTCTTTTTCAAAAAGTAGGTAACTTTGAACGATTCCTTGTTATGCGGGCCAATAATGTTTACATGTCAGTGGAACGTTTTTGAAGATTTGCAGTTTTTGCAAAGCATGTCGTCACTAATCACTAGCATTCAGTTTTTGATGACTTCAAATGTCTCAAAAAAGTTTCAGAATTAGATATAAGGCAAGAAATAAAATCATTTTCTTTAGTGTTAATGAAAATCATTTTCATCGTAGAGTGTAGGTCTTGGCAAGAGAAATTATCTGGTTTTCACATGGCAGACTTTATTCTGTAGTTAATGAACCCCTATTCCTCTGAACATTTTTTAATTGCTTTGGGATCAGTTTTTGTAGCAATTCATGTCAAACTCTTGTTTGCAAAAATAAAGTTGACAGGAACTAGCAAAAATTTTCTTCACAATAGTATTTTTCCAATTCTTTATCTATGGTTTTAGCATAAACGCCAGTGTTTGCCCCGCGATATAGAACTCAAGAAAAATAAAACATCTATTGCTGAGTAACAAAAAACAGTAATGCAGCATGAAAGTGGTGCAGCATGAAAGTGGTTGCCTGAAAACGTCGCACAAGAAACCGTTTTGAATTTTTTTAGTTTCCTTCTTAATGCTTGAAGGTGATGCTGCTATGGGTGGATTTGATGATTTTAAAACAGGATTGATGATGTAATATTGTAGCGTTGAGCCTATGGTTCAAATGGAAGTTTGTTGACACCCCAGCAGAACAAGCAATCAAAAACATTTTAAGCACAAGCATCTGTTTGAGTTTTGCATATCTAAGAATATGTTTCCTAAAAATGAATCTTTTGATGTTGAAACAACCAGGGCTGCGGAGCCATCGTAGAAATGAAACTGATCCGGTTCTTTGCAAAATGTTCAGATTCAGCGCTTCCGTTCCGCGCTTCGGTTCCGGACTCCGGCTCCGCAGGCCTGACAAAAACATGTACGGCCGGTGTCTAGAGCAGCAAAGCTTTTTGTCTTCATCCATGAGGAAAGGTGATTTGTTGAAAAACTCGTAAAACATTTAAAGAGTTCACAATCTTCACCTTTCAATAAGATCAAACCTCGCCCTAACCAGGTAAAAGTTTGACCAACATTCCCCAAAGTTTGCTTTGAAACTAGCAAACATGTGGCAAACTCTCTAAACGACTTATCACCTGATGTTCTTTTTGGCAGAAAATGTTAATGTGAACAGAATATTTCAGTGTGTTAAACGAAACCAACAATCCACAGTGTTGTGAATTCTTGATGCACGTAGGCGAATGAACCCTATGCAAAAATTTAAATCTTCCTTGTTGGCACGTGAATATGGAGTTCATTAGAGCACGATTAGACCATTAGCCTACAATGTAGCTGATAAATAACTGTCCCTGTAGATCATGCCGGAAGTCTTGGACAATTACGAATTCGTGTAGAACAGGGGTTCCCAACCTTTTTTGCTGCTCGTATCCCTTTGTCAGGTCAGAGCATTCTTAGTACCCCCCAAAAAATTTTGAGATATATATTGCTCCATAAGAGATATATAAGCTGCTCTGTGACCCAAGGATCTTCGTACCCCTTGATGTTAAGGGGTACGAGTACCCCCGGTTGGGAACCCCTGCTGTAGGGTAACTTCTAATTCAATAGTTTTCAACTTTTTTGCACCGCGACCCATTATAGCTATCCACAATAAGCCAACGACCCCCATCTAAAACTCGAATAAAGAAATGTAGTACAGCTGTGTACGTAAAATGTCTACTCGCAACCCCTCCAAAAATGGTTCACAACCCGTCTGGGGGTCACGACCCCCAGGTTGAAACCACTAATCTAATTCATTGGTTTTAAAGCGTTTCTGTTTTTTTTTCAAGTTTCAGAGCAAATAATTTTTTGTGCAAACATAATCGCAAAAAACAGCATGCACGACATTTGTTAAGTCTTCCAAAACTCTGTTAATTTTTTTCCAGGAATTCTTACCCTGGCCAGTTCGGCGTGGTATACCTCTGTCATTATCAACGAATTTTTCTCATTCCAAGGTCAAGACAACCTCATCAAATACGAGATGGGTTCAACCCTTTTCCTGGCCTACATTGCATCATTTCTGTGTTTCATTACATCTCTTCTTTGCTTCTGCATGCCCGGGCCTGGGCCTGAGAAATACGAGTACGGAAAGCCTAGATATTCGTTATCTGCTGGGGATAGCTACTCCAAACGAGGACACGACAAAACGAAAGACAGCTCAAAAATGGAATACATTTGACCTTCTCCTTTGTGCATTTTCAGCCATAAATTTCTTAGAGTCAAAAGAGCATTTCTGTTGCAAACTGTTGTAATTTCACAATGAGTCATAAAAGCACTACTTATGATGCCTTTTGTCTGTTTTGTGAACACGAATAACCAATTAAGCTGCTGCAAATTGCGAAGTTCCTTCCTTGATAATGTTGCACCATGAGGAAGTTTATGGTATTGAATAAGTGGCCAGTATGCAAAGAAAATATGGTCCAGGCAGCTTTTATGCATATCAGGCCAGCAGTGCTTTCTTATATCATAGACATTTTTGTTGTGACATACTAAAGAACTGAAACGTTCATATCGTTTTACCTTGCGTAGCTACTTTTTTAAGAGGCGTTTATGATCAGATGTACTTTGTTTCTTTTGATTACTTTTCTTTGCTTTCATGTTTCCTAAGTGAAAAATCTGGAACCTGTTGCTGTAGAATATTTCATATTATCTGAAGTGATCTCCACTAGGATCACGAATAAATTCCTTGCCTTAAATTGAACTTCAAAAACAATCAAAAACCAAAGCCGGTTGAAAAATAAACATTTTTGAAACATTCTATTTGAGTAAGAGCTGATGATGCCTGCCTACCTAGTAAGCGAAATATATACTCTGTAAGATCTTAGTGTCTGAGTGTTTGCTGGGAAAGGATTCCTTTCGATGGACAGTTTTGGAAACATGTTCGCATTTTGTTGAAACGCAAACATTAGAAAAATGAACATTTTCTCATTCTGTTTCAAATCAAAGGCATAGGACAAAAGCAAGGTTTAATGCTTGAAGGAAAGTCATTATGCCAAACTTTGTAATATAGTTTTAGATGTAAAACGATATTACAAAGTTTCAATTTAGGTTCAGGAAAAAACTGTCGCTCAGTTCCTATTAGAGGGATATGTCACTTGTTTCACCAGGTTAACAATTATATTTGGTTTAGTACAGACAAGGCCGGATTAATGTGGGTTCTATTGATGCTGCAGCATTTAGCCCCAGATGAAAACAGACGATTTTATCCTACTGCTTTCCTGACTGTAACCTGAACACTTATAGCATAAGTGCGAATGAGTGTCGAACAAACGTGCACCATTGTCAAGAACATTGGGTATTTTTGCAACGCAGCATCAGGCCCGATTTCCTCGTCTTAATCCTGCCCTGGGTACAGAGCTACTTAAAAATTCCTTCTTTGATTCGCCAACTCCGCAGAAACACCGATGAGAAAAACCAGGTCAACAGGTTAAACAAGGCTGTTGCTTGTGACCTGTCATTCAAACCTGCAGCGAACAACGTCATCAGATGTACTGCAGATGTTTTGTTCTGCAAGCAGTGATGACATTCCAAGCTGTTTTGAAAACTCGCACATGATCAAAATAAACCCCGTGTCCTTTTTTAATTTGCATCGAGGTTGGTACCAACAAGGGGGCCGAGATTTTGCGAGGACATTTGACGCATCTCGATGATGTCATTGGAAATGTTGTCACGTTTGTTTTGCGGAACATGTGCGAAGTAAAAACCGAGGAATTACCTAACATAACAGACTGACACAAGCACACGTTTAATAGAAATTAACCTCAGCTTCTAGCACATTATGCAGTAATGGCTGATGCTGTTGTACTCGAGGGTTTTCTGCTTTCATGTCATGGGTAAAGAACTAAACTACCGGAAGCATGCTGCTTGCCATCATCGTTTTGCCGTAAAGACAATGTCGCTGTGGTTTCACGTGAAATTCCGATTACTGAAAAAATACACGAATGTTTTCGAGTTGATGTTCACAAAGGCATTTTTGTTCCAGTGTTAGCTTTAATCGCAATTAACAACATACTGTGACAAACACGCCACTTACTTTTTGAAAATGCGGCACTGCAGTGCCGGAAGAAAAACAGGAAGTTAGAGAAACGCGCTTGCGAAGCTTTTTGTACTCACAAAATTCCGTACGCTGCCGGTGGACTGTTGGGTTGTATCCAAACTTAAATCAACTGAAAAAAAGTGGGCAACAGAAACTGAGAACAGCTTGTACGATACGTCTGGTATACTTTGTTAGCGCATTACCGTTAGCAAGGGCGTACGCAAGGTTTGGGGTTAAACCCCCTTGAGCTTGGTATTTTACATAAACTTTGTTACCTGCGCAAAGGACTTTAATTATTTTCGTATACTTTTTGCTTGTTAATTTGCCGACTTAATGCAAATACTACGGAACAAATTTGCATGCAAATTTAAAGGAACATTGTAAATGGGCCAAAACGTAATAATTAGATTTTGGTGGGAATCTAGGTTATCGTCTGCGTCCAGAAACCATCTCAACACTTTTTGCAGACCTTTCGTCCATATGCATGTTTAAGATTGTGTTCCGCGATAGTTCACTTTATCCGATACAATTGTCTTTATTTTGTCTGTTAAGGCTGATCAGCGCAAGCGCAGACCGCATTGGCTACATTACCAATTTCAGCAGCGTGATAGAACTGTTGCATAAGATCAAAACCAGCAGTTTCTAACGTAGAAGGATTCATGCATTTCATAATGTCTCAGCAGGGAAAAACGAAAGCTAAAAGTTTGCTGGACTTCTATACCTAAGAAAAAATTGAAAGTTTTCTTACGTATTTCATGCGCATTCTCAATTCTATGTAGTTCAGCAAGATTCGATCTTGCAAACCGTGGTATGCGCCAGCCAATCCAGCCAGCACACACTTTCTATGCTCGACTGCCTGTATTCGATGAGACATCAGCGCAGCGCCATTTTGCAGTTATAAATTGCTCTGACGCACGAGTGAGTGTATTTTACTCCCCTGTTTTAACGCAAAGCCTGATATTTTCGGATTTATGCACTGTTGTGTCGTGGCGTTGATTTTATTTTCCACCGGGGTCCTAACTTGGAGCGCTGACAGTTTATGAAATAAAGGGAGTGCGTGTAGAAGAATATGATATTCTGTCAAGAAACTTCACCAAAACGTTGGTTTGGAAACATGAATATGACGTCAAATTGTGACGTCACAAGCAGCGCACACCAAATACAAATGACTACCATATGCCACTGAATGAAGCCCCCATAGGCTTTCCTGCAAAGAATCATTTCATGGCGCGCATTTCTCCTTGGAACATTTTAAATCTTTTTTTCAGGAAAGACTCCAAAAGTGGCTGCAACAATTTTTCGCGTAGATTTGTCACAGCCCGTCGAGATGGAGTTTTCCAAACAATGGAAATAGTTTGAATGTTATCCTTTGTGCGCTTTTTTCAAAAAAATAGTTGGGGTTTACTTGTTTTTGATAGAATTTGTGTAGCCATTGAATTGTTGAAGTTTTTCATCCAGTGTGGAATGAAATTTTATCCTAAGTTTATTGGTACACTTGAAGGCTTACACTGATATAGGTGATTTTTTGCAAAATAGCTTTTCAACCACAATGCCTTTAAATAATAGCATCAAGAACTTGAGTATTTTCGCAGTTCGTTGAAGTTTATGTTCAAACTCCAAACTCGCTCTTCTGGTTTCTGTAAATTATGTTTGGATAAGGGTTGATGATGCCTACGTAGTAGGTTTAATAGATGCTTTGATGAGATTTAAATCTCTGATTCCTTGTTGTGAAAGGATTCCTTTCGATAGACAGCGATCGTTCATCTGGTGCTTGCAGACATTGAATAAACAATCACCAAGCGATTTGCACAAGATATTCTTGTTACTCACACTGTGATTGCTTGTATCGGTTGTATCGGTTATCGCTTTCACGTAATAAAAATCTACCGAGGAATGAATGCAAACGTAAGAGAAACAGAGAAACATGACAGTGTGCAGTAACTTGAGAATTAATAGTAATTTTTAATTTATAAGAGACTCGCGAAAATAAACTTTTTGCTTTGACACTTATATGTGGGAATGCAGCTAAAAAAGTATACGGTAATAATTTTTTGCCCAATACGCAAACTGAATTTGCTTTCTGCATCGCAATTTATTCAATTTTGTCATAATTTCAAACTTAATTGAGTTTCCCGGCTGATCGCAAAATATCACCTATTGATTTCCACATCGCTACGTCAACCTCAGATATGCTTGTTTTAATTTTTCCGCCGAGCAACAGCGTCTCACACCTGTTCGAGCAAATCAGATATACATCAAGCAAACATGATCGCTTGTATCTTTATCAGGAAAGGTAGGGTTTACAAGGGCATTACAGACAAACATGGCAGTTGCTTGAGCGCAGTTCATTTTTGTTTGTTGCTTTGGTATCTTGTCGCCATTTCACCAGCTCAGCCCCTAGACACGCGGTCTTTTTGCAGAGGTCGATTTCAAAAAGATTTACCACGTTTCACTAAAGGTTGATGACCCTACCTAGACACCTATAGTTGGCTAACGACTTGCAATTAAATTCTAACTGAATAGCAGGAATCATTGTGTGGAGAACCTTTTACAACAGAAAACAACTTGATCATAAAATGGTGATTGTTATGATCAGTGCTTGTAAACCAATTAAAAAACAAAGTTTAGAGCTATTCGAATAAATCAATTGACGTAGATCCTGGATGGGGAGGAAAGGTTTAAAACATTTTATTGAGGCACGCGACATTTACTTTAGTTTAGCGCCTATATTATGGCCTAAGCTCATCCACATTCCACATATAGAGACGAAGTTCAGTCGAACTGAACTTGTTGCAGTTCATCCGGCACGAACATGTGAAATACACTGACCGTCTGCGACGTGCGGCTTGTTGTTTCAACTCAATTAAATTTGCGTTGAAATATCTAAAAAGTGTTACTCGTACCACAAAAGTCGACCGTGTCGAGCAGCTGCTTTTACTTAAGAAAAACACTTGACCCGATTGACAAAAACGGATGTCTACCGCATGCACAGTAATGTAATATTTTGGGTATGCATATGAAGCTTGGCACACTCGTCTGAACCCACTCTTGCAATCAGAAGCACAAAAACTCTTACAAGTATGCATGAAACAGTTCATTCATGTTCATACCCGCTTTTCCTCTAAGGAGGGTCGCGGGGGGGAGCAGCCCCAGAAGGACTCGAGTTGCAGCAATCTCTGATAGTTCTGCTGGGGCTCCACACCGAGACGGGTTCACGCAAGATCTGAGAAGTAATCACGCCACATGGTCCTTGGTCAATCTCTGGGCCATTTTCCAGTGGGTGGAGCTAGCAGGACTTGCCTAGCCAATCTTTCCTGGGGCATTCTGATCACGTGGCCAAACCATCGTAGTTGGGATCTCTCAATTCAGAGAAGTGGCTCAACATTCAGAGCTTCACGAATTCCACAGCTGAGCACTTTGTCACTGAGTGTCACGACGTGAACTCTTCGCAAAAGTCCCATTTCTGTCGGGTGTACTTGAGATGTGATGAAACAGGGATTCCCAAACTGGGGTACATGTACCCATAGGGATACATTTGCCTATCTGAAGGGGTACAATTAAGTTTAGCAATAGAAAGAAAAATATGTTTATACATTACTGATTTCGAATTATTTATACATATATAAGTGAATGTTATTTTCAAAAACCATTAGGTGCTTATTGGTAAACATATTTTTATTATTTTGCTCAGTCCTTTTGTCATAAAAAATTTTAGAGGTACATGCTCATCTGTCAAAATTCTGAAGGGGTACATGGCCAGAGAAAGTTTGGGAAACCCTGTGATGAAATAAGTTTCCAATTATACTGAATTTTTTCTAATCCATGTTACCTCGAGGGGACGGAACAAATTTTATAGTAGGGTGTCCGGGGTCCGAACCAGGCGTGATCTACGTCATGGTTAATTGGTTGTGTTGTGTCATCGGTAATCAATCATTCTTTTGATGCCCTTATTGCGAAATGTTTGGAAAGATTGAAGTGTGAAAACGCATCTGCACTCGCTTTTATTTCATCGCAGATGTTTTATTAATTTCTCGCAACAACTAGCTGCACAAGATACACGATTCTCTACGAAGCAAACTTGCGGTAAAAAATCTCGCTTTGCTTAAACAAAATTGGTTTCAACTTCCGAGTAATGTCGGTAAGTCATAGGAAGTTATAAATAAAAAACATGTCAAAGAGGTTCTCGTCATATCCGTTCGTAAGACAATGTGTCATTTGGACTCAAGGCGCCAAGGTTTTGTGAGAGTAACATGTACTTCGAACTACGTTAAATTGTTAAGCTTTGCTGTGCACACGAAAAATTCCATACTGCAAACAAACTGGTAATTTGTCCCAGAGATCCTTTGCATCAGGTCATCAGTGAAGGACAGAACAACGCGTGTACGGCATAACGATACAACAGGGTTGAGATGAAAACAAGCTTGCCTTATCGACATGTTCAAGCACTCAGCAAAATTTTGTAGTTGACGTACTTCTTACCGAAAAACTAAAAATGCAGTAAAACAGTAAAATGGGGCGCTCATCCCTCAGACCCCTTGTTCCACCTCTTATTATGTTACCGCGGCAAAGCATTTCTTGTGCAATCTGTGCACTCGTGAATCACACGCTGTGGATGCACTGCTCCTTTGTGCTGTTGATGATGCAAATGTAGAAGTTATGAACAAACCCTGAGTAATTTTGGCCACGCCGTCATTTTCGCCTGCGTTCACACTGTAATGTAAGCTACTGTTGCGAGGGAAAGTACGTTGTTCCTCGGAAATTAATCAGACTTAATACTGTAAATTCCATATGTTCGTCGGCGTGGTTTGCAAAGACGTTTGATTTCGTATTATTCAAGCTTTAGCGTTTTTGTTAATGCAAGATTATGTTTGGTTGCACCATTGACGTATGTAAAAATTTATAATTGGTCAGACCCATTTAGTTTTTAATGCATGTACATTTTTCCTACACTTATGCCAATTTTCTTTTCAAAGCTTTGATAACGACATCACTGCCACTCCTCACTCCATTTTAAATAGGTTTTTGTCGTTTTGCAGGCTTTCGAAAGTTTCCCAGAAACGATCTGCATCGGTAAGTTTGTTGCCTAGTAGCAAGTCTATAGCAAGCGTAGAGCGCAGGCGTTTTGCAACGTTTCACCTCACTAAAGCGGTCCTGACACTTTCCTTCTGTATGCCAATGATGCGTGACCATCATTTCGAAAATCAGCTTCTTCCTCGTCTGCACCGGCTTGTGCCATCAGTGGAAGCGTTCTGATCGTGATCCCATCAAACCGCTTCGGTGATTTCATCTTCGGATGAGCCCACATCTGCCAAAATTATCAAAAGATGTTACTTTTGTGTAAGTCGCGATTCTGATAACAACAGACACAGAACGTTCTGAAAAGGCGTTGGGGGTAGAATCATGGGATTCCAGACACTCTCTTGACACAATTGTTCACTAATCCGAATTAAGTATTTGTATAAAGATTTGGCCGTGTAGCCGCTTTTAAAATATTTGCTAACATCACCATCAATGCAGCCCTTCTGGTTTGCTAATTATACTTTTGGATACTAAATTCCATAAGAAAAGATCTCGAGTGCATAGTTTGGATTTCAAAGTTTACAGCAATATCCTGCAAGCCTTTCCATGAATGTTACCAAACACTCCGTGCAAGGTTTGCGAACCCTGTGTCGCTGCCTGCGTGGCCGACGAAAAGTTCACCTTTCAGTTCTCCTTACGCACTTGCTGTAACGCAATTTCGTTTGAAGTACGTCACCGTACAACTTTATGTCGACACAAACCACCGCGGTTTGTATGAGCAGACACTCTTTTGACGCCGGTGACGCAAATATTAAACAGCTGCGCAAGTTGTAAAAGTCGGTCAAACCGCACAGTCGTCAAACAAGGTCAAACATTTGCTTCTGCTGCGGTAACCCAAAGTGAAAATCGCTAAGCGATACAGATTTTAACGAGGGTCGTGTTAACGGTTGATTTTACCGGTGAACTTACGCACAAAGCAAGCTCCACTGCTCACGCAAACGGTAAGTCACGTGATAAACATGCCACAGCTTTGAAAGTCAAAGCTGGCCAATGACGAGTCGAAGTATTCGAATCTGCATTTTGTGAAAAGAAGCCATGGTTGTTCGAGCACATCTTTCCCCATCGACACGTTTGTCCTGTTTGTCAAATGTAAGACAATTTTTCAAACACACATCATCTCCGCAAAAAACTTCTGTTCCCCTATCAAACAGGTGTCACACATGCAACCTATGATAACAGTTTTGCAACGGATTTTATTCATTGCGAAAGCTGTGATTTGAAAAATAAACTCCGCATCCGATTCTAATTAACATTTGCTCCAAACATTGTTATTTGTTTCATGTCTTTTCAAAAACAGCCGTTTTTGCGAAGTAATGAGTAACTGTTTGATGTTTGAATGATGTTAAAAACTTTAATTTTCTCGTTTTGTTGAAAGCGCAGCACGAAAAACCTTCTGTCACATAAATGGTTGCACAGTCCCAGCTCATATTTTGGCAAGGTAAGTTTTTAGGCGATTGAGCTTCAAAAAACACTGGGAAATCGTGTAAATTTGAATATGGAAGAATCAGCTTTTGCATTTCGTAAAATATTAAGTAGAGAAGCAGCGGCAGGGTAAAGGTGGTTGAATATCATTTGTGCCTCATGAAATCTTTTGACACAATACACAGCTGCGTAATTGCGAGTTTTGTTCTTTGTCATCCTTTCAATGGTTGACAGCTCTGAAGAGAAAGAAGAGAGATGTTCGGGAAACCAGCTGACAGAAAACTCAGAAAACTACAGTCATGGCACTTTCACTCTTCCTTTGCTCGAAAAAATCAAACTATTTTTCCCACCGCCTATACCAGGGGTTCCCAAACTTTTTCTGGCCATGTACCCCTTCAGCATTTGGATAGATGAGCATGTACCCCTAAACATGGGCGCCGGAAGCATTTTTTCCAGGGAGGGACCAATAATGGATTTTCCAGGGTTGGGCCATAAATATTTTGCAGGGAGAACTGAAGTGGCAAAATTTCATGTTGACCACTCGAAACTTAGAAAACAATTTTGCATAAAAAGTTGATGAAAAATGTCAAATTTCAAAATCCTAGGGGACCCTTGCCCCCCCTCCTTCAGACACCCACGCTTCTAAAACTTCTTTTGACAAAAAAGCTGAGGGAGATATCAAAAATATATTTATCAATAAGCACATTATGGCGCCTCAAGAACGGCGTCCCACAGGGATCTGTCATGGCGTCCCTTCTCTTCAACACCTACATCTCTGACCTGCCAACCACCGTCTCCAGAAGTTATGCATATGCTGACGACCTAGCAATAATACATGCTGGTGGAGACTGGCAGGCAGTGGAAGGGGTGCTGACCAAGGACATGGCAACTGTAGGTGAATAGCTCCAGACTTGGAAGCTAAAGCTCAGCACTACAAAAGCTGTGTCGGCAGCCTTCCATCTTAAAAACAAGGAAGTTAAATGTGAGCTTAAAGTCAAATACAACAACGAAACTCTGCCCTTCTGCTGGGACCCCAAATATCTTGGAGTAACGTTGGACAGGTCGCTCATGTATCAGCGACACCTTGAGTCACTTCGCAAGAAGCTGACATCACGCGTCGCGCTCCGGAGGCGGCTTGCTGTCTCCGGCTGGGGTGCTGGAGCAACAACTCTGCGAGTAGCCGCCCTAGCCATGGTCCATTCAACCACAGAGAACAGCGCGCTTGTCTGGTGCCGCAGTGCTCATACCCGCCTCATCGACCCCGCCATCAGCAATGATTTTGTGAACTGCAGAAGAAAATTCAATTGCTTTCAACTCCAAATTTTAAACCAGGTATGGGGAGCCTACTTGCTATCACGGGCCGTGTGAACTGTGGAATATGACAGGTCGCTAAAAATTTCTTTGCAGGAGCCACTTCCGCTTCCGCTTGACCCTGTGCGCCACTTTTTCTGCAAGATGCTCTTCCACTCTGCAACCCAACAACTCGCCAACCAATTGAGCTAGAGAGCTGTTCAAACCATCTACGGATTCGGGAAGTCTTCTAGTTTACTTGAACACTTTTTTCGTTCGGGGTTTGGGGTTCTCTGTGGGTGACGTCATAATTGGGCACGTTTTCGCGCGTTTTTGGCTGAGGTTATCTGGCGCTGGGCGCCAGCTGAAAAAGCTATTTTTGGCTCGTTTTTATGGAATCTAGGCTATCTTCCGAGTCTTTAGAGTCAGATTGGCTTTCTAGCATATCTTGAGCCAAAATTATGGCTCAGAAACCAAACATTAAGTAAACATTTAAGTCACACAAAAGGAAACCTTGGTCATTTTGGCTAAAGGCCATATTGAGTTAGAGAGCTGTTCAAGCCCTCTAAAGATGGTGAAAGCCTTGTAGTTTAGAATAAAACCTTTTTTTAAAGTTTTGGATGCCGGGTTTTTTGTTGATGTGTATATAATTGGTGGATGTTTATGCATATTTGTTTACATTTGAATGACGTCATCATTTCCTGGTAGCCGACCAGACAAGCCGATTTCGTGGCCAAGGTTTTATTGGATTCTAGGTTATAATAAGAGTCTTTAAAGTTTTTAGACTTTCTAGCGTTTCTGGTTCCAAATTACGGCCAAAAAACGCATATTAATTCGAGAAATCCCTTAGGGAATTCTAAAAAATTTAGGGTTTTTTGACGTCATTCTCCAAAAGCCTCAAACCTCAAACTCAAATTTTTTTATATTCTAAACTACAAACCTCCCGAGCTTTAGAGGGTTTGAACAGCTCTCTAGCTCAATCTCCTGCTGAGTTATGGCTGACCAAAGTTTGCCCTGAAACCGCCAATCATACCTTTCGAGGAACTTTTTTATTTTTTTCAAAAATGGGGGTTTTGGGGACATAGTTTGGTTCCAGATATGCTAGAAAGTCAATCAAGGGCTCTAAAGAGGCAAATTATAGCTTAGTTTCCAAAAAATTGAGCCAAAAGAATGGCTCGTGGGGTTGGCGCCAAGGGCCACGTATACTTGGCAAAAGGCGAAAAATATGCTCCTATTGTGACGTCACCCACAGAGACTCCAAACCCAAAACGAAAAAAAATATTTTAGTTCTAAACTAAAGGACCTCCTGAATCCGTAGAGAGTTGAACAGCTCTCTATCTCTAGCGGCTGGCGAGTTACGGCCAGAAATGTACTGGGTCACTACAGTGGCCCGTGCTGGACGATGGAGCAACTACCTACCATTATCTTCCTATGAGGAGAATAAGGAGAAAAACTATGAGAAGGAGCGGGAGAGAATGACTTAATGTCCAAGTATCTACTGAAGTTGGAGTTTCACTGGGGAGCGATGTTGTGTTCTATTTTGGGTAAAGAAAATTTTGCCGTGGGCCGCATTGAATGGCCACGCGAGCCGCATGTGCCCCGCGGGCCGCAGATTTTCACTCCTGTTGCAAACGGACTCATGGCAAGCATCACTGAGATGTTTCATTAGCGGAATTAGAAGGCTGCCTACCCCTCTTCCTACTCGGTCGTTGAAATAAAGCTTCTGGAAAATTCTTCTCTCACAATCGTGAAATGTCTCATGTACATTACCTCGAGGTGAAATGCTACAGTATAACGAGCGAAGTGTCAAAATTTGATATACTGTATTGTGTCGATGCCTGCACTGCTATCGTACAAAGCAAAAAGACATGGAATTCAAATTAAAACAAATAATTTTTATGGATAAGCGTTAACAGTAGTTGTCAGAGCATTTTGTCCCGGAATTCACCGCTTCACTTTTGATGTATCGAAGGCATTGGAAATAACTGCAACCACGCCCGGTATGAGGAGCAGGATTTCTTTGTTGCAAAGCAAAGATTATACCGATGTCTGACGACGAACGCCTACCAAGGCCTGATAGCATCAGAGTACTGCTCATATGCAGTCGAAAGTTCCTTCTTTCGATACATCAAAAGTGAAACGGTGAATTCCAGGAAAAAATGCTCTGACAAAGCGAAATGCCAAAAATTGCCCGATTGCAAAACTTTAGCCGCATGATGTCTCGCAAGGACTTTTTCCATAGTTGCCGTATTGTTCAACCGACGCTCACTGGAAATTTGCTAAAGCAATGTTGCAAACCTTTGAAACGAAGTCGAGAGACTGCGTGCTGCTGGTCTTTGGCACAAGTGTATTGTTACTGGCATGATATCAGCTATACCCAGCCAGAAACAGTTCAAGAGTCACATCTTTTGAAATATCTGCATATAAAACGTCACGCAAATCATGATCTATCCCGTTTCGATCACATCTACACCAAGCACGACTTTTCTGCACTTTCGAAAAAAGGAGCTGCCGATTGCTAGGCACCAATAGCGTGATAAAAACTTCTCAACAAAAAATTTTTTAGAATTAACCCAAGTTAAGAAGAGTTGATGCAGAAATGTGCCCAAATTGTACTTTCATTTTGGAAAACAATAATCAACTTACCTTTATCTGAACCAGTGGTTTTCAACATTTTTTGTTCAATAGCCGCCCCTACAGCATCTTTGCTTAAAAAATACTTATTATTTTAGTGTTGGCCAAAATATTATTTTAATTTGAAAATATTTCGATGCTAATGAAATAAATGGGCAATCAAGTTAACACAAAACAACGAACAAAAAAAACTAATGCAGTTGCATTTGTAGAAAAATCTTATTCATTTCCAAAAATAGTTGGTTCCAGCTACTGCGAACCTTCCCCTGTTTTTTATCTGCAAGTTTTTTAAAGCAAGTTGCAAGTTTGTCAGCTTAAGTCACATGGCGTTTCCACCGGTCTTGTACAGGTCAAGACAATTGCTGTGTTTATTACTCATGTGCAGTATTAGTTTGAAGCTTTGCTCAGCAACATACATCGTGGGAAACTCCGGTAGTAATAATAGCTTAATATTTCCCCTAATGTCCGGAAAAAGCTCACTGCACTTGATCCACAAGTCTGACCATCCGTGTCAATAAAATATGGCACGGGCTTCATCATCGCTTTGGAATTCAGTGAAAAGTCCCTCGAGGTGGAATCGCACTGGCTTATGTTTTAACTGGCAAAAACGCACTTCACCCCATCTTTTACGCAATCCAACCTTCGGCGTTATCTACAGAACAGAATGACTTCTTAGCAAGCCTCAAAGTACAGGCGGTGGAAACGATTTTTTGGAATTTTAGTTTAGCCAAGATGGAACAGGTTGGACTTATTTGCAAGTCTAGGTTATCCCTTTCCTAACCCACTGTACTGGTATACTTTGTCATTAATCAGATGAACACAGTACAGCCTATATCCACAAGCACAGTACAACAATCGAACTGACTGAAAAACATGATAAGCAGATTTTACAACTTACGGCTAACTGTAATTAATTTTACTAGTCATTAATTGTTACGTAAATTGTTTCACAACAGCCATTTTTCTCGTATTTTTTCAATAGTAAACAGTTAGTTCCACTGTTTTACTCAAGTTACGAACCAAAGTTTATAACACGGATTGTTGATAACGGACTATGACACGTTTTGCGTAGGAAACAATGTTTTGGCAATGCGCTGCCGAAAACTATATGAAGTCTTGTTTCAAGGCAATTTTCCTAATATTAACACACACAGTTGGAGGGATTTGTGACAGTTCACGGCGAAAAATAATCAGGCTAAACTTAATCACAACTTTTGATTAATATTGTTAATCGCAGCGAAAGGCGATGAGAATAGAAGTGTTTGGCTGCCAACCAGTAACACTCTCCGTGGTCTTGGATAGTTAGTGTAGTGAAGCGTTACACAGGACAATGTTAGTTTGATTGTTACTGCGCATCACCAATCCTATACTGTGTTTATTCGATTGTTAGCCGGCCGTGATTGTGAGCCGCAAAAATGGTTTTAAAAAATGAGTGCAAGCCTCCGTTGATTGCAACCGCCCTTGAACATAGATTACCTAAGCCTCTGAAGTATATTCGCGTACTAGCACGTTTCGCGTTTAAATGGCAACACTGGTAATATCGTTTATACCCCTACAGCTGCCTTCTGTTCATCATAGTCCCTCTTGCGACGAAGAGAATAGAATGCGAAAAAAAATTGGTCGATAAAATGAAGCCAAGGAAAGACTGAGCTTCATCTATACATTTCGATAAGGTGAAGAAATAAAAAGTGTCAGCTGCCCTTGATAATAAACCGCATGAAATGATAAAGAAAAACTTTGTAAACTACGGCTTACAGTTGAATAAATACAGTATCTTCTTCTTTACAACCTTTGTTATGAACCATACAGTCGAAACTGCAGCAAATGATTTAGGTCGAAGTGGCAAATACGGCTTTTTATATTTGGAATCAATCAAGAATTTTATTACATTCTACTGTAACTTGCATGAATCGCTCCCCTGGGAACTGAAATTGCCCCCAGAATGCATAAAATCGCCCCCCGGGGGTGATTCCGGCCCAGTTGAAAAACACTGATCTAAACCAGGGGTGGGGAACCTATTTACTATCATGGGCCGAATAAATTGTGGATTATCGCTGGCGGGCCGCATATAACAATTAACTTCATCCCATAATTCTACCTTTATCTTACTACGAGTGATAGAGGCTTTATGACATCTCTCTTAAGGGTTAGAGGCTCCTGTCTTACTGTCTAAGTAACTGCTTATCATTTTGCTTGTTTTTTGCGTAATCTTCTACTCAAAATTGGGTAACGAAAATTGTGATGCGGGCCATATCAAATGTTCACTCGGGCCGCATTTGGCCCGCGGGCCGTAGGTTCCCCACCCCTGATCTAAGCCAACCCTGTATTTTAAGAAACGTTTATCAAACGTCCAGCAGCATGGAAGCTTTAGTTGAGAGCAATACCTTATATCCACCAGAAGAATGAAGCGCATTTCTTTAATTGGCTCATTTTATCGGGAATAATATAACAGTGCTTAACCTGCAAGCTCATTTTATTTTTGAAATACTATGCTTAGATTTTCTAATTTTGTGCATGATTAGAATAAAATAAAATGCTACTATTTCGAACGTAGCCCACAGTTTGTAGCATATTTAAAATAGTTCTGCATACTTCCCTATTTACTAATTTTTAAATCTCAGATCTACAAAACGTATTTTGTCCAACTTCCAGCTTGAAATCGTTTAAGCAAAAACGATTGCTACTGTTCAAACATGGTGTCGTGCACTCGCCTGCGAATTCTACTAAACACTCTCTGCAGAAAGCCAGGCTTTAATTCACTAAGGACACCGCTCAGTCAAGGAGCTGAACAAGCGAGCAATGAAACTCTGAAACAAACACAACAGCGTACCTGATCAAATGCTTCCCAGGGCGGGCAAACTGCGCTAAAAGAACACTTTGCAGTATTGCATTACGAGACCGCAAGCACAACGCAACAGCCGCGGGGCGAACACAGGGGTACAATTAAGGATTGCAAGATTGCAGGCGCCACTACGTGGCAAGGACAAGGTAATCATACATTCAACACACATGGGTAAAGTTTTTCCCTGTATTTTTGTTTTTGTGAATTAGTCATAGGAAGGTTTGAAATTATATTCGGGATAAAACGGAATGTTTGCTGTCGAAAGCGCTCTACAATAAAACGTATTACTTGTGGCACAAAAATCTTTATTTCAAATGTATGTGGTTTTTGCAGAAAGACAATGGCTCAATCCCGGCGCCGGATTTAGATGGTGGGGAGCCCGGGGCCCAGGCGTGGTGGGAGGCCCCACGTGCGGTTATAGAAGCTTTAGTAGGGATGGTCGATGAAGTCACTAGTACTTCCACGGATCGTTAATATTTATGACGTAATCTTGTGACGTCCCATTTTTAACTCAAGTGCAACAAAACTTTGTGATGAAACATGATATTTCACAATGATTAACTGTTGCAATGCCGGTCACCAGAAACATCGCATCGTCTTTTTTTAATTTGGCTTGAAAAAAGTTTTTGAAATTTTTTTGGAAGACGTTTGTGGGCGATCAAACGTTTTCATCATCTCTTAACGCCAGTCCTCGCTCAGCAATAAATTTTACGACAGAAACTAAACGTTGCAGGCAGAGGCGGTTTCCAATATTGTTCGCATTGATTGACTTGACTGGCTAGCTCGGTATCAATTCTTTATAGTGATTAAATTATATCTGCGACTTAACGTAAAACCTGGCTGCAAGCACAGCTGTTAGGTGGAATTGCTTCAATTGCTTTAGCGGAGAAACGAAGTAAAACATACTTTACTCACCAGCAACGATAGCTGGTGACTTATTCAAACGTTTTTCTGAAGGGCATTTTTGACTTCACAGGTTAGTGCCGACCCTGATAAAGGTCTTGCCATTACGCGTTGAAAGACAGCAGGAGCATATTTACTGCATTAGGAAAAGGCCAACGAGAGTTTTTCCGTAAATTTTCTTTTCCTCCCCGTTCCTTCCTTCAGGCGCTCGTATCAGGCAGTAAATCTCCTCGTGGCTGCTGGAAAGAAACGTAGGTGTTTTCTCCATATGACATGCGACGATGGCTTCCTCAAAACCGAGGTTTTTTGAAAGAGTTAACGATTCGTTGTATCCTGCTGTGTCCCTTGTGCATCTGTTAGCACCAGAATAAAGATACTTGAACTATTTTAGATTTCAGCCTTTGGCTGCTTATCCAATTGGAAGCATCTCGCCCTCTCGTGCCAGTGTGGGCTACCCGTCAGAGGTTTCTTGCACGAATTTGTTATATTACAAACAAGTTAACTGCAAAGTTCAGTCCGGTTCACGAGAGGTTTTCACAGGCGAGTTCATCCTGGTTGAAAACATACATCGATTTCCCCAGAAAGTCCATGTAAACACCAAAGTAGCAAAACAAGTTTAAGTAATGGTCTGTTGTTGCGAGCTGCCAGGATTGCGTAGAGTTCGTCAGACAAACACCTAAATATTCCACAGCTGTTGAATGCTATGCTAGCTGCTGAATCATTTCCTAATACGCAAAACCTCACCTACAGGGCTAAATCAATCTTGTTTTTTGCTTTTGCTGACTCACCGTATTTGTTACGGTTGTTTTTCCAGAATTTGTTACGTTTACAGCGTTGCGAAATAGCCTGTTTTATTTTTGTTACCTATTACAGTAAATAATTTATTCACGATCCCAACTTGCTGGCAAAACTAGGATTCAAAGTTTTTGTTTAGACCTTGGTCAGCTAGAATGTGCACAGTTCAACTTGAGCCAATATAATGACGGCAATGACAAGGACGTTGAAGCTGAGGTGACCGCAATTTTAATCTTTCAAACAGGTACATTGCATAACAAGTTGTAAAATCAATAAACGGTCACGCCAATTTCAGTGTCCAGTAGCTCTCAGTTGAAGAAGTTCTATAAATTCGTCTAATATAAAAAATGGCGTTTTTTTGCCAAAAATAAAGCGAAACAGAAAATAATTTGTCTCTCTGTGGTATGATTATAAGAGATGAAATCACGTGATTCTTCTGAAACCAATGTTTCCATTTTTTACCGGCCAAGTGGTACAGATGTTTGAACTCGCGCCACCAAATCTGATAAGCTGGGTTCGATTCCCAGCCAGATCATATTGAAGACTTGGAAAAACGATACTTGCAGCCTGTCCATTCACATACTTGGTGTTGTTGGGTGGGTGCAAGGGAACTGTTCACGCGCGATGTTGACATTGACCAATGCAGCATTCGCCGCCAATGCAGCATTCACTGCGAAAACAGCCGCGTGACGCACAGAGTAAACAAGCGGAAATGGCTGCCGCAGATCATGCACTCGTGACACTCCGCAAAGGAGTACAGAAACCGAGTATAAACGAAACTGAACTGAACGCCAACGTTTGTGTCTTTTGAGCGATTGTCTCGTTAAGAGAAGAGAATAAATTGTTGAAGAAAAACTAGTTCGGGTCTGGCGCAGTCGCATCACTTCAGTTTGCACTAAACATGACGCTGCTGTGATTTCAAACCCTTTTGATGTGAATGGTGCCATTGATAATTTGTTTCGATTATTCCTTCAAACGAGCGAAGCAACCTTAAGTCGTTCTCGACACTATTTCTATACGGGTGAATGTGGGACACATAGTTTGCATTTGATCGAAAACAATTCGAAATTGGTGCAGTGATGTTTTTTGAATAACATTTGTCGCTCCGATTTTTACCAAGAAAAATTTTAAAAACGAATTCGACTGACAACGCTCAAAACAACATCGTTTGAATGCCAGTGCAATGGACAATTTATACTACGGTCGTAAAAAGGAGCTTCAGACGCTTTTGGCTTTTTGGATAACGTAACCAAAGGTGTACGTGACGGGGAACACGGACGATGGCTGCTTTTATAGCAGTGAAAAATCAAGCGAATCAGGGTGGGGTTGTTTACACTGAGAAAAAAAGGCATTATTTGAGGCAAAAGGAAAAACACGACAATCCGGTGGTGGTTGTCATTGAACCGTGTACATTAACTGCAAAAGGTGACACAGTCACGCCATCGGATGTTTCTGGTGCGCGGGAAAATCCAAACCGTTTTGCATTTGTTCTTCGCTTTTATTTTAGAGTAAAAATAACCGCAATTTCCTCCGATTTGCAAAACGAACTTATTCATTCCGGCGTCTTAAAAAGCGGCAATGGCAAACAGTTTTCGCTACTCTCACTTGTAACGTCTACACGAACACATACAATTATGAAGAGCAGTTCCATGGATCCTCGCACTTTTATAAGTGCTGGTGCTATGGTCTGTATTCAACATAACAAACCGCTTGCGTGGTTTAAACTTAAAACGTGACAGTCTTGAACACAACATACAATACTAAAAGTTAAAGTGACAACACAGGTAGGTCTGCCACATAATGACAGGCAGGCAATGCTGCATAAACTCAAACCTGAACCACTGCTTCGCTGTTTTGATTTCAACAGAATGAGCGCAGTAACGAATGTGCAGTCGAAGTGAACAACATGCCTAATGCTGGAACGTATGCACGACTTAATTGTTATCACGAGACGCTATGAGCACACGCACGATGCAATGCACAATCGCACCACATTCATCCTTCCTCAGAAATAATTGACCAAGCCATAACAATCTGGAGTTTTACCCGCGTGCTTCTTGTCGACCGGGTATAATGCTGGCGACACACGAGAAACAGACGTAACCAGTGGAATATCTACTGGATCCGGCGGTGCGACAGTCTTCAGGCGATAGCGAAGTCTCTGTCGGGGAAACCGAACAGGGGACATCTTCTCTCGGCGAACTCGGACGTGGAGAAACATCCTACGAACGCAGACACCAAGTCTTTTAATGCCACCGTTCTCTCTGCTGTCCTTGTTACATATGCATGCATACGATGGCTTTGCTTCAGCAAGGTCAACGTCTTCAACCAGGTCATCCTGTTTAGTGCTGCTATTGAACTTGCGTAGCAGTCCAGGCCCTGGTTCAGCTGGACACTCAGACAGCGTCGTTGCATTTGGCGAGCGACGAAAACGCTCATGCGATGTCTCATTCATAGCGGTGTATAGCAGAGAACGCTTCGAATGCAGAACATTATTTAAAACCGTTTCACAGAAAGTTACGGGCAGGTTTCAACGCCAATTGCATTGACTTCCAAAGTTTTTCTGTCACACCTTTCTACTTGGAAGTTTCCTGTCGGGTGATAAAGGCGTGGATCGACTGGTGGAGACACCGTGCTTCGTCAAACATCGGAGTGAACATAACTCGGCATGCCGCAAAGAGCATACAACTATTCTAAACACCGAATTGTTGTCGACGTAAACCTATTGGAGCAAGCGTGAGCAAACTTAATCGCAAGTGCTTGTTGACAATCATCAAAATATAAGTATTATGTGAGGTAGAAGGGGGGCCTTGAAGTCTATATACTTATTCTCTCCGTGTGTTGAGTCACTTTAATCAATGATCCGCATTCAGGAAAACAACGTCGTGGCTTAAATTCAGCACAGACGTTACACTCTGAACACACTTTACCGACATCATCAGTTGAATACGGTAAATTTTTACAACGAACAAAATGTAGTAACCGAGCAACACCTGGATGACATAAATAAACCATTGTTAATCACAATAAATTTGGATACGGTCATGTTCGCACAAGAGGTGCGAGTTAAGGCATCTGGTCCAACGTTTAGTCTTCCAGGTCTGTACCGCGTGGAGTAACTAGCAATACTCGGCCAATTTGAGCCGCCAGCAGAAGATCTTGCTATTTTTTACTTTGGTCCGTTTGCGCGAGTCCAGCATAAATGCAACTGAACGTTGATCGATGATCAAGGTAAAATGCTACAGTTTAAGCAAATGCAAGCATTTACGCACGGCCAGCAACCACTTACGCAATATGCACGGCCAGCAACCACTTACGCAGTACGCACGGCCTGCTCGACAAGGCTTGTTTCTCTACTGCCGGATAAGCCGGCTTGCTTCCTTGTAAAGTTCGTGACATGCACGCTTCCAGGCCTTTCACCTTGCTTCAGGGTTGTGGACACCGCCACAGTTAAGTCATCGCACTCGGCTACGAAGGGCGTCGAATCGTCAATGGCGCGTAAGCTGGCGCGTTCAACATCTTGCTTTATGTTCGCAATGTCTCTTATTTCCGCTTCCATCAGAGGAAAACATTGCACTCTCCGAAGTCGATGAACACGGTCAGAGAAGTTGGGAACCCACTTCGCATAGTAAGCAAGCAAAACGAGAACTGTCGGCATTGTTCGGTTGCTTCCTGGAGCTGGACGTTCGCGTAACGGCCGAAACATTCTCAGGCCTGGACCAGGGGCGGATCCAGGGAGGGGGGCGATTGGGGCGATCGCCCCCCTAAAACTTACGAAAGTAACATTTTTCACCATGATTTTGTACAATTCAGAAAGACACTTGGCTGCCAACGGAGACT
>Ga0210059_1000297_pt1 | contig 57856 bp, 40 predicted proteins | sample Ectturendosymbi2_FD_188042 | JGI IMG/M metagenome (GOLD analysis project Ga0210059, IMG submission 188042) | Ecteinascidia turbinata endosymbiont from Florida, USA - Sample 2 (SPAdes) (version 2) | ecosystem: Host-associated > Tunicates > Ascidians > Unclassified | place: Key West, Florida... | reverse complement strand
AAAATGTTAAACAAAATTTTTGCATCCTTCGTTTGCAGTGCTCTGTGAATAGTCTTTTGCTGCTGGTCTTGGCTTATTTACGTAAATTACGATCTTATGTAGGTTTCGTTTTAGCACTTTCTGCATAGCTGTTGGTCCTGCTTTCACTGTTAGCGAATTTGACAGGGTTGACGGTCTTGGTTTTGCTTTTGACGTCTTTTGCGTCACACTGTTATTTCTTGCGTCACAGAGTCTTTTGGTTTTGAATTGCTAGCATTGCCAAGTGTTGCTTTATTTTTTGACTGAAGATGGATTAAGAATAATCCGAAACGTCTCAAAATAAAACATGTATAGTTTTTTGAAGGCTTTTTTAGTGTTGATGAAACTGTTAAGCCTATCCCAATTTTATGCTCCAAAGAAAATGAAACATTCTGTTTGTTTCGCATTTAGTCGAGTTGAAAAATGAAATTGCTCGGAGTGCGATAGAAGGAGGATTAGGGGAGTAGGTCAGCCTGTACAGGGTTCTTTAATGAAACCCAGTTTCTGACTACTTGTCGAGAAAGCTGATGGATGGTGTTGCGTATTCTCAACATGTTTTCGACTATAGGTCGTATTCTTCTCCCACAATCAAGGGAAAAATCCGATTGTTTTTGCAACCGGTTGCCGTCATCATTTTGTGATTTTACATTTCCATGGTGTCCACGAAAATACCTGAAAAAATATTTGTACCCTGGGATGTGGTTGTCACACATGCCCATGATTGTGCAGTTGATCCGATGAACAATATAATGCTGTGACCAGCTTCAAGAGCTTTCATCGGTTTAAAGTTTCAAAACTGTTTGTAACTTTGTTGAAGTTCAAAGAAACAGTTACGTTTGGTTTGATTTGTATGTTCAATGTATTTTGCGCACAAGACATCAGTGGTCCTTAAGGAATTTGGTTTGATAATAGGATTTGTCCAATGTTTCCCACTAAAAAGCTGTGCCGTGTTTATTGTCTGACTTTTAAGAAATAACTCCAAAACTTGGGTTACAGAACATATGAGCTCAGCTGCGCGCGAAGTAAATTCTGGAAAACCAGATCGCTCAGTGGCTTTTGTACAAAATGGTTCGGAATAAATACTGTAAGTTATTAATGAATGAAAACAAGAGCGGTTGACCGTTCTACTGATGGCGTGTTGGAGATAAGCAGCAACACCACATGCTTCGTTTGCATATCACGTTACTCACACAACTTATGGTGTTTCGTGCTTATCGAAGTATTCATCAGAAACACCAGCCCACTAATACGTGAACGTCTGCGATATCTCTGAATCAAGTACAACTTTTCTAAAGATAACCACCTGAGTTTTAATTGCAGCAGTGTTTACGTATGGGTTTTGATAAATTGGAAAAATGTAGAGGCAGGCCTCGTCATCAAAATCGGAGGATGAGTTCAGTAAATAAGGCTCCTGCATCGACGAACATGATATTTGCATCTTGATCCGTAAAAGTTTTATGAGCGCATGATATGTCTTCGATTTAGGCGCAACTCGTATCATAAGAATTTTTAAATTTGTGTCCTGCAAGTTAATGTGCTGTTCACTGTAATTCACTTCTCCATCTTGCGCCTGCTGAAGGTCGAAGATATAATTCGATTTTTTCTTTGTCTTCACACGCTTGTTTGGTTGGGGTCAACGCTTTGCAAAAAGAACCAGAATTTTGAAAAAGTTCTGTGCAAATCCTAATTTCAAGAGCAACCGTTTCCATGACAACGTGTTTTGTTATTTCGTAACATGAATAGGCAGAGGAAAAATTCTCGTTCCTGCTCTGAATGCATTTATCCCCTCAGGTTTATCCTTGTACAACAATTTGTATGGGCTTGGAAATGTCACCGAAACAAGAGGTCGTCACGATTACATCGATAATCAGTTATCGTTAGAATCTAACAAGCAGCTGTTTTTTATCTGAAGCTTTTTATAGAGTTCGGTTACTTCGAGTGAAGCAGTAGTCACCAACGTGACATGTATTCGGACATTTCGCCGGATACGTCGGACACCTACCAGCAAAGTTGATGATTTTGTGTTTCTACCTTTACTTCAAACCACTTTTGAACGTCGCGTTTTTCGTTGAGCAGGAAATACTTGAAACATTTCATTTCTGAATAAGACAACGTCCGAGAGCTGATGATAAGAACACAAATGTTTTTACAGCGTCCGCTGCTTGCGATGTGAGGCTGGTTTTAAATCTTGCAATCCATGTCGGAATCGCATCAAGTTTTCGTCTAAACCAGACCGTCTTGCCACCACAGAAATCCGAGTCGATGAACTTCATGCTTACGCATTTTACAAGTTTCAGGTAAAGCTATTTGCATTTTTCAATCACCTAAAAAGCGCTGTTAAAGAACATAAATAGTATACCTATTTACGTCACATTTTGCTGTTCTGCTGTGAAGATTGGTTTCTGTGACTTGATTGGATGCAGCGTCGCCAGTGCTTCGTTTAAAGGTACAATCAAACCGAATATCCTTGTATTTATTGAAACGATCGAAAAAATGGTTCGTATATTTCAATTTTCATGAAAAGGTAGAGCCAATGAATTGCTTTGTACCAGTAATATTGGTTCAGTTACGAAAGAGCAATATACTCTTATATGCACAAAAAAGAAGTTAAAATTATTCTGGAGCATAAAACTATATCTCCCACAACCAGTAAAGTCACAGAACTATTCATGTTTAAGACGTTTCATGTCGCCACGGAAACCATTTTCAATCAAAACGTTAAACATAATTTGTTTCTCATCAGACAATCTTTGCTCGAATTTGATTTATTATTTTGTTTACAGCTGCTTTTTGATTTATAGTAGGTTTTCTAATTACTGCAAAGATCGCAATTTTAAGTGTTTTGCTGCTTCTTCCCGCAGACAGTCTGACTTTCTCAGGCGTTTTAATTGAAATACGACGTTTGTGTTTGACATGAATGAAGTGCCACTATCTCCGGGGCCGTTGAAGCTTTGAACGGACTGTACTGTCCTCACGGAATGAATACTGTCATTCTTGGTTTTCAAAAAGTACATTCCAAAACTTGAACCTGTCGTTGCAGGTTGTCGCGCAAAACGAAGTTTCTGCGATATCGACTTCAACCGGTCGACCTCAAAACAACGTTGCCATCGTGAAAGTGCGGACGAATCAAGCAGGTGAGCTGTGACAGATCTATGGTGCTGCATGGTTGTGGGTTAGGAACGGTTTTGATTCAATGAGATATTTACAGTTTTTCTCCCAGGCTTAAAGTCTTGCGTTGTTGCAAACAGTTGACGGTAATTCAATCGATTGCGGCCATTTTTTATTTTCGCCCGGAAATCCCCTTCTCCGATCACACGCAAAGCCCACGAGTCATTGCGTTCATTACTAGTCTAGTTTCGTTGAAGTACAGTGTTTGCTCAAACATGTGGCAACATAAAATAACTCTCAGGTTTTATGGCAGGAAATTTTCCCCCAGGTTAAGTTGGTAATAGCTTTCGTCGATAGCTCCAAATAGCACTTGAACCTTTCCTAAATCCTCCCTTTATCATAACGCCCCTGCGACCTTCTGTATTACGCGCCGACATTCTGAGCTGTCAGCAAAAGAACATTTTAAATGAAACCACAGGTTTTATGCTCACAGACCAAACACACGTAGAACTATGAGTCGTGTCTAAATATGCTTTCAGCACAAATGTGGTAATGAGATGCTGCCGCCTGGTTGATGCGTATGTGTTCATCCGCTGCGCGATATCATGTCACTCTTCGCCCGATAAGTCTGCTAATAAGCACGAAAATGGGTTAAATGTTGTATCCGCGAACACAGCAGTAACGAACTATTGCGGCTGGTGGGAATAAGAATTTCTAATGAAGATTTGTACTTCACTGTTAACACTTCGGTAAAATCCTGCGCATAAATTTTTATTTTTTTTGCGTTTTACCCCCCATTTTTTAAAACTGTTATAGCTGATATTATTAAGGAGGTAGCAGTTTAATGGTTACCATTCTTGAACGAGGCCTTTGGGCGCAGTTAGGATTCTACTTTCGTTTCTTCAAGAATCTATTTGTAAAAATTTCAACACCACATCTTGCTTGTCTGTTAACTCAACCTAAATTTTTAGCATTAACTTCGTTAAGTGACCGCACTCGCAATTGTGCATTTGAACTTGTCATTTGTCACAGCGCCAACCGCTGTATTGGATGTCCAAGTCACCGAACTCAGCTCTGCATCGTTCGTGGTCACGTGGAACCCCCCAGAGCAAATGAACGGCAATCTGCGGCACTACGAAGTTTCGGTTCGTCGGGTACAAAACCAAGGATCGGTTTCCAGCGAAACGGTCTTCCTCAATCGCACGGCACGTCGTCGAATCAGGATCAACTCGATGCTACCATCGACAAACTATGTTGTTAAGGTGAGAAAGTAGTTTCACGTGAGTTGATAGGGTATTGCAGCATGCGACTTCTCCCGTTTTCTCAGACTGTCAGGAATATTTTTTACTCCAATATCTTCCCCCGGGAGAAAATAAAGAGAAAATAAACGTGAGAATATTCATGGTGGAGTCAAAGCTCTTTTGTCCTACTTTCCCGCAGTCGCCTGTGGTTTTGTCAAAACAAAGTTTGCAATTCTTTTCTTTCAGGTCCGGGCAAGAACTCAGGAAGGCTTTGGTCCTTACAGTTATCCTGTGCAGACAAAAACCCTTGAAGAACCAACCACTGTTGCTGGCGAAAGAGCCAAAACCTCCCCTCCCCCGGGCGGGATGGATGTGGTGCAACTTTTAATGGCTGTGATCGGTGGAGTTCTGCTTGTTGTGGCTGTCGTCGCTGTAATCATATTTTGCCTGAGGTGCGTTTACAGTTGCAGTAATTTGTCGTTTCGCCAGCCAAAGATCAAGCAACCCAGCTCGACTTATGCAACTTTGCTATTCTGGCGTCAGACTCATTGACTCTTGAGTCCAGTTAATCGCGGCTACGTGACTTTCTTATGTGATTCATGATGAAGCACGCTGGTCGTAAAAAAAAACCTTGCGAAAGTGGCCCGTCATTTTGTCCATGACTAACTTAAACAAACATCACCCAACTTTTGGTTTCCGTCCAACCCTCCGGCCCCAGCCCCACGTGATCACTGACACGCTTGCTCCCTTTGCGGTTTTGGCCGATCCACGACGGACGCTGATTAATGCTGCGCCGTCGTCTTCATCTCCCCAGCTGCGTCAGACGGGAAGAACGTCATAATCGCCTTAACGCTGCTTAAAGTATTTTAATGCCAGTAAATGACGTTTCGTTTTCACGATTTGTAAAGAATACTCGGCGAGCGATCTCCACTCCTTAAGCAGGATCGTTCGTGCAAGGCGAAAAAGCGTTTTTATGCAACACCTTATTATGTCTTCGCCGGCCGAGGGTTAATGTCACCAAATAAGTCAACAACCCCAGATACAGTTTTCCCGGTGTCCTGCACTAGTTTTGCTCCACTGAGCAAGGAAACGCCTGTTGGTCGCAGGTCGTGATTTGTTTACTGCAGGAATTTACCAATAACGCCGTACTTGGGTGAGAGTTGGAGGGATGGCAAAAAATTGACTTGCGATAAACACTTCAATATTAACCTACTGCGAAGTATTGCGTTACTCGCTCATCGTATTTTATAACAAGAAATGCAACTCGAAACCTTTATATATTTTTCAGATACAAGTTTCATTGCGGAAATATTTCTACATAATAACTGCCTTCTTAACTTTTCATAAACCTGCAGTATCTGCCTGCCTATCCAATTACGTGAACTTTCACCCAAGCCCTTCGCACTTAACTGCAACTGTATGTAGTTTTCCACGCTCACCATAAGCTTTATTTCAATCGTTCTGGCTTTAATATTTTATGATGCAAGAATTAGTTGCAATTCTAGGCGAGCTCGAGCAAGTAAGTTGACGAAAATGGACGCTGAGAAGCAACCGATGTTCAACGGCAGCGTCAGCTACACAAGCTCATTTGCTTCAAACCAACACAAAACCTACATCGACCCTACAACGTACGAAGATCCTCATCGGGCGGTCCGGGAATTCACGAAAGAAATCGACGCTACTTGTGTCAAGATTGAAGAAGTAATTGGTGGAGGTAAATTTAATATCTTACTGCAGCGGCTATTTACCTATGCTCGAATACTGGTCGCTGGGGCGCGAAATTTTCGTAAAATAAGGAATCGAATATTACATCCAAATCGCTGTCGTTGAATGTTTAAGTCGTTACAATCAGCGCTTTCAGGTAAACAGGTAATGTGTGAAGAAATGATAGCTTTAAATTGCTCATGCTGGAACGCACTCCAATATCATGTCAACCACGCTACTTCGTTTTTCCTCCGTGCTTTGTCAGCGCATAGAGAAGTATTTAAAATATTGAAGAACGCACATTCCACGCTCGAGTGAACGCTGTAATACTGAGATTTGCACGGTGTCAGTCTTGGCACTTTGCCAGTTATTGCCAACTTGTTCACTAAACCAACACAACGCGGGGAAGATGGTTTCACGCAAGTTAAACGACAGTGGAGCGAAGCACGTTGACATTCAGCTTCGAAACAAGTGTGTGTAAATCGAAAGTTATTGTCCATGTGAAGGACTGCACAGAAAGTAGTTAAACTTAGTTAAACCGCTCATGAAAAGTGGAAGTTATTCTGGGTTAGTTCCAGCCATAGTGCGCCTCAGGTAACGGTGATGCTCCTGTGTCAATGCCAAGGAACCTTTGCGTCAGGTCGAGTTATAAAATCAAACATCGTTGCAGCAAAACCATGGCAAGTCCCAGCTACAAGCGCCTCGCAGCCAAGGTTTTATAAAGTGTCATCTTGTCTTGTTCCGTTATGTGTCATAAAATAGTTGTTCTGCGTGGGTCAATGGTAAAGGATTTCATGCCATTTCAACAAGAGTTTGGAATCATCACTTGTTCATGACAGGCTTTGTACGTTCATGCGACGTTCATGCGACGTTCATACGACGTTCATGCGACGTTTGATTATTGTTCAGGTGAGTTCGGTGAAGTCTGTCGCGGTCGACTCCAACCAAATAATAAGACCGAGCGTGACGTCGCGATCAAGACCCTCAAGTCGGGTTACAGCACTCAGCAGAAACTGGATTTTCTGGGCGAGGCGTCGATCATGGGTCAGTTCGATCACCCCAACGTGATTAGACTGGAGGGGGTTGTGACAAGAAGCCGGCCCCTGATGATAATCACAGAGTTCATGGAGAATGGATCGCTCGATGATTTCTTGAGAGTGAGTGCGGGCTGCCATGTGAAGCAGCAAGGAGATTTTTCACTGGTCCCAAAAGTATATGGTTAAATTTTTTAAAATGTGTTGGACAACGAAATGATAATATACAGTATTAATGTACCAACACGGAGAGGGATATTTTAAAAGACCCATGAAATACTTTACCGGAGTTCGTTAGAAACCAGTTTATTGTTGAACTCTAAAACTGGTTTAAAATCTTCACGTCGGTTGCAACGTTGACATTCGGCGTGCTCATGAATACGCAATGCGCTTTTTTCAATCTGGTAACAAATCAGTTGGCAATGCCTGTGTTTCTTCAGTCAGTTGCAAACTTCATACGGCGGGTTATTTTACGGTTGACAGTCTAATGTTTGGGCGCTAAAACCTAAGCCATTATTTACGAAACAAACTTTTTGGATACTTAAATCCGAGAGAAAATCTACAGTGACTGTCGTTTGGGTTTGGTAAACAGATTGCTATCTCTGAAATAGAAGCGAGTCCCACCGCCACAGCGGGAAATGGAGATAAAATTCTTGTGGGAGGATTGCACAGACTCAATTTGAAGTAGATTAGCAGAAATCGACAGGAAAGCCTCCTTGGTCTTTTTCGAGCATTTGCTGCTCCAAAGTGATAGTCTTAAAAATTTTTGGCCATTTAGCTCATGATTTTCCATCTGGGAACGTGGGTAGCCGCGCATTTAAAATGTGTGACCTTCGACTTAAAAACTGCGGCGTTGATGGTAGAGTAAGGGAAGCATAACTAGGTCTAGTGAGCCCGATTTAGCTGAAGGGCTCAGCTGTCAGAATCATCACATTTTCATTGATTAACCAGTTGATGTGTTTACAAAGTTTCAAACGTTTCACGGAGCAAATAGCGTTTTGCGTGAGACTATGCGCTTCTGCGAGATCAGCGCCTCACAGACATTGAGGCAGAGGTGCTGTTTGGTGGATTTCGTGGCTGTAGTTAACCATCGCGTGTCATCCACAGAAACACGACACCGAGTTTTCAGTTATCCAACTGGTCGGCATGCTTCGTAACATCTCTGCTGGAATGAAATACTTGTCTGACATGGGATACGTTCATCGCGATCTGGCTGCCCGCAACATTCTGGTCAATGCTCAGTTGATTTGTAAAGTTTCTGACTTTGGCATGAGTCGCGTTTTGGAAGAGGACTCGGAGGCCACTTACACAACTAGAGTAAGACTGAAGCGCTTAACTTCATTTCAAATTCTTATGTTTATTGATTTATGTGTCTTCTCGAAGTAGCGAAAGTTCCCGGATTGAAAGTACCGCACAATGTTTATTGAAAATCAACTCAGCGTTTTGTATGGAGAGGGGAACGAATTTATGAAAGGCAGCATTAGTTTCTGTTTGCCTATACATTATAGCGAAACTAGTGTTTCATATTTTATTACATGTCAAACTGATCGACTGGAGATTGTCTAATTCCAACTATTACCTTCCTTCGACCTTCTATAAATTGTTCGCTTTCCTTTCTGGGAAAGTTATGACTATTCTAAAATGCAGAAAAGCATGTTAAAAGAGCGAAAGATTGCGCATTAGTTTTTGTTTATTGACACCTCAGTGGAAAAGGTAAAAAGTCTAGTGCTAAGAGTGATTGCAACGTGAAAGGAACGTTATCCCTGTTTTTCTTGTGCTGTGCTGATGACGTAATACACAACGCTTACAGTACACTGCAAACCTGGCTTATTTACTGAAGCAACGCCTGTGTTGATACTAGGGTGGAAAAATTCCCATCCGCTGGACCGCCCCAGAGGCTTTTACTTTCCGAAAATTCACATCTGCTAGTGACGTATGGAGTTACGGCATTGTGATGTGGGAAGTGATGTCATACGGAGAGAGACCTTACTGGGGAATGTCAAACCGTGACGTAAGTGACAGTAGGTTTTTGAAGCGTCGATGAATTCAGCACTTTGTCACAATCTGTGCAGCGCACTCAAAACGGGATCTCAAGCGATTTCCGGCAATTCGCTTGAAAAAAAAACCTGCGACTGTTCACATATTCTGAATCACTTAAACCAAATGAACCAAGTACGTGATGAAGAACTTGGCTTATCTAGGATCGCGTGGGTAGACCATGCACCAGTTCTAGTTTGAAAAATGCAAATTTTGGTTGCAAAATTTTTCTTCGTAGTGATATTTGTACGGAGTTCCGAAAACATGCTGTGGGGATTGTGAAGGTCTACAAATCTAGTACAATTTTTTCTCAGTTGTCCGCTGTGAAAGTTTCGGCGTTTGACTCTTGAGTTTCAAGTGACTTTTTCTATTGCTAAACTTCGCGTCTGCATTTGACTTAAAGCTCACGCAGTGATATCGTTTGTAAAATTAAAGCAGAAAAAGAAGAGAAACTTCAGCGAACTACCACCTTAATGTGTCAATGTCGAGGAGATTTCCAATGCAACAACTTGGGATCTTAGCAGGCGACTGCGTTTTGGCAAGACGGTCACTTATCAAAAAATGTTTGTTGCCAGGTGATGAACGCGGTGGAAACCGGTTACCGCTTGCCAGCTCCGATGGACTGCCCTCAAGTCCAGCACAGGTTGATGCTTGATTGCTGGAAGAAAGATCGAAACCAGAGGCCCAAGTTTGGTCAGATAGTCACAGCCCTGGACAAAATGCTGCGTGATCCTGCGCAGCTCAAAACGAAAGCCGGGAATGAGTAAGTTCCTTGATGGTGATTGACTGTCAGTGTTTGAATGCTACTTTCTGTTTACGGAGTTCCTGCCTCTTGGGGCTGTAGCTCAGCCTGCTGGCGTTGTGGAAGGATTTACCCGAGACGGTAAAGCTGCTGAGGTGCTGCGTGTAATGACCGGCTTTATGTCCGGACCGACGCCATGCTGCCTGCCATGACCTTTCTGCTTCCTTACCATATTCAGTCGTTCAACGAGACTCTCTGACTTTTTTCTTATTCAGGCGAACCCGTCACCCTCCACCGCCTGCTGGGCGAACTGGCTCCACCAATCAGCTTCTCGCAGGACATACCAATGGTGTTTCACTCGCAAGAACAATTTCACTGCCTGTTGCAAGCTCTCCTGACACCACCCAGCACACTGATTCCGGTGACGATGGCACTGGTGCTTCCGACACGACACCATGTCTACCTGGTGATCCGCCATCTTGCTCGCACCTTCGCAGTATCGACGTGTCGTCGCTGGGAGGGTGGCTGGAAAGTGCTGGTCTTGCCAAGTACAAGGACAACTTCACGCGGAATGGATGTGCATCGATGGAGCAAGTACTTCAGGTTAAACCGAGGTGAGCAGAGACCATGCGCGATGGAGAGAAAAGAATCTGCTTAAAATGTTCCTGAATGGTGTTCTATAAACGCTTGGCGCCGGTGAAGCGTAGAAAACAGATCATCTTCGTCTACAGCCCATTAGTCGCGTTTTGTCGGCGATTGTGAGTTCACAATGCTGGGGCTCCCTACATAGCAGGCTGGGTGGGAGATTAATCCACCGACGTTACGCTCCGTCTGCTCCCCTTTTCAGCACAAACCACAACCGTCCGCGTCTTTTGGGTTTCGTCAGTAAGCTGAGGGTGAAGAGGTCAAGTAGTGGCAAGACTCCACACATGTGTTTGACATCAATTTGAGTGGTTAGTTCTTGTGTCACGTGGATAAACTGAGCAAAGCAGAAAAACTTTATGCTCCAGACCACAGTGCTTCTTAACCTTTCGGTTTCGTCCACCGCTGCCGGCGAGTGCTGCATTTCCATTCACCCTACTGTGAATATATGGCCGATGCGAAAATAATCATAGTGCATCGAATTTTTATTGTTACACCACGTTATTTGCTCTACTTTATCCACAAAATGCTTCCCTCCATGCAGCAAACTGGCTACGATCTTCAAATATGCTGTGATTACAGACTCAGCTTCGCAAAATGTTTTTTTCGTTTCATCAGCACATGCGCTGTTTGAAAAGAGCAAAGGAGAAAAGGATTTTTACCAGCATAGTCATTTACGACGAATAACTGGACGGATTTTTTGCTGTTTGCACAAATATTCTGCTGTTGCCTGAAAAACTGCCGGACGTATTTTGACGAACTCCTTATAGATTTAGTAAATGACTCCGCAGTTTTGAAGAAGCCAGACACTGGTTGTTATCTGTATTTAGCATGCATTAAGCAGAGGGTTGATGGATCGATTCTTCACTTCTGGGCAAAAATCCACACTTGATATAATCATCATTCCATTTTCGCCTTTTTGATCTTTGAAGGGAACTCATTCTCGGCGTTAATCTTCCTTTTTAAACCTGCTTCTTTAAGCTGATGAAGCTGACGTGTCCTGGACGATTTCATCCACAGATTTACATTTAGTTTCATTAAAACAAAGTGGTTTTTGTACGTATTGCGTAGACATTCTGCAGGTATAATCTGAGATTTAAACGCATATTATATTTTGGAACCAATTCGAAGCTAGTACAAACAAATATCACAAATAGGCTACTCTTGTACTTCGACTGATACGGCTACGCTGATGTGTTTTCTTGTGTCTGAAACTTTCGGAACTGGCCTAGCGCGATTCTAGCAGATAACGTTTGCACATGATGCTCATGCTGATAGCACAGCAGAGATTCCATCACTAGATTGAATAAAACATGGCATCTCTCGGAAAACTTTATCCCCATTACGTAATAGACGCAGTTAATTGCACAGACGCAAAGTTAGAACGCTTGAAGTTCGTCATTTCATTTACGATTGCTGATATCCTTTGGGTAAAAAAACAAGACAATTGCATGTTAACAGAGGATACAAAAAATTAGGAATAGGAATTTCATTCACCCCTCTTGTTTCATTCACCCTTGCAAAATTGCATTCGCCCTGGGGTAAACCGTTCACCCGGTTAAGAAGCACTGCTTCAGACAAGGAAGCCAAACGAATCGTACAACAATATTGTTTGGTATTCAACGAGTTTTAAAGACGAATGCTTCTGCTCGTGAAAATCTGGTTGAAATGTGAGGTTTTCAACTCATGCACACAAGGTGGAAGCAAGCATGACATGATTTTAAAAACGTATGCATATAATCCTCGTTAAGGTCAGTCAGTGACTTCAACAAACACGACCTCATGAAAGAAACTACGTTTCTCGCCACCAGTTGTATGCGACTATTCTGGTCATTAGCTCCACTCGAGTAGGAACAGAGTAACGTTGTTTGAATGATTCAACTTATTTCGGATGACGAAGGTCTAAATTGGGGTTACTCTTTCGAAAAAATTGTTTCAAGTTCGCAGTCTCGTAATGACCTGTCGAACACAGGCGTAGCCAGGGGCCATGCCTCTCCGAAATTTTTAGCATATCTAGTCATTTTGTGCTTTGAGAGGCGGGATCCCAAACAAAATACTGTTGCTCGCCAAAAACAAACGTTTTGGGCTGGCTACACTACTGCTGTCGAATACTTTTTATAGATAGAGGGCAATTGTTGTTTATTCCAACTCTATCCTTTTCCTTACTCCGCTTTTCGTAATAAACTACTATGGAATTACTCCGTATTTCTCTATGTTCTGCAATACAAGAAAAAGGGCAGACTCGAAACGACTCGACACCGAGTTGTAATTCCACTCGGATATGACTGACCAGCGTCAAGGACTTTTAAGGTGTTGGGTTGAGCTCGGAATCAACTATTCGATGATTTCTGACTAATTCGATTTATTGCTATTAGCAGCGGCTTCGGAAAAATCTGTTTGTGCAGCACTTGTAAGACTTGACACACCTATCTGAGCTACATACATATCGATAAAGATACGAAAAGAGGCATTAAAGCCTAGATGATGGTTGTTTTTTTCATAGCAGGACGTTGGAAAGGCTGCTGGAATAAAGAAAGCAATTAATCCTCATTCAAAAACCATTCAGTGCGAATTTCACAGCAAGAAGCAGTGGATATTGCGAAAACAAAATGCTGCAAAACACGCTTTTCAGAATGTAATTTGGAATATAATGCGTTTGCAATTGGAACAGGGAATGCTCAGAAAAACAAAACAAAGCAAGCATCACTAATCTTCATGAGTGATCGAACTTCGTCCTTCGGGCTTTTTACGTCATGGAAATTGCAGCATAAATAACTGAAATCCTTGAAAGGTATGCCAGGGCACAAACTCCATGCAGCAAAAGTTCATTGCCCTGCGCCTCGACCTTCTGTAAAACGTCTGAACTGAACCTTTTGTCCTCAGGCTTTTAAAGCAGTGGTTTTCAATCTGGGACCGCGGGGTTGTGAACCATTTTTGGAGGGGTGGGGGGTAGATGTTTTATGTACACAGTCAGGGTTTATTTTCAGGTTTGACCTTGATGATCGTTAAGATATTTTGAGAGACCGCAACTATTTTATCTGAATACCGAAATGGTCGTATATAGAGGTTTTAGTGTATTACAGTGGTGGTAGTAAAAGGAGTTTCTACTGTATTCTGAAAGAACGGTGGAAAAATTTGAGAGACGTGATGAGAAGATGGTGAGGAACCGGGCGAGAATGCTCTTCGATCAGCAGCTGTGTGTGTGGGTTGCTATTTACGGTCATGATGTGTTCTTGATAGCACTAAGCGTTGCGTGTTCAGAGCAAATCAGCTCTGGCCAGGCAGTAAGTTGGTGTAGGCAACGTATGAAAACTTGCGAAGCTTATAATACAACTTATAGTTGTTGGTTGAGACAAAGCTGCATTGTTTTCCAGTGACTTGACGCGAATGGGAATAGAAAATACAGAAGATCAAAGTCGACTCATGCAAATGATACGAACAACTTCGGGTCTCCATACGGAAAATTCGAATGACGTCATTGCACCCGACGTGACCCTCCCATCGTACAGCGAAAGCCAAAGACTCACTGGCATTTCTGTTTGAGGTGCGGATGGAGAAGACATGGTTGGTGCAAAGTAACCCTCCGAGTGAAACCGAGAAGACGTCGTAGGTTGTGATAGAAGTTGTGGCTGGTGGAGAAGAATGTTCCGCTTGGGCTCTCATGCGTACCTACCCTGTAGAAGTGACCTGGCGTGATGGTGAGTGGCAGTGAACATTGCCTGCAACTACAGACTTTCGTGCGTAAGCGCCATGCGGAGATGAACACTACCGTAAGTGAAAGCTTGTGCAATTTGTTTTTATGTGGCGAAAAGCGTTCACTTACGGAAAGTTTCCTCAAGTGCAGTGGAAATATCGCTCAGATGTTGTCTTATTTATCTATTATCAGTTTAGCCGTCCTCCCTTTCATTTTCCTTAGACCTCGTCCAGTTATTGCACTGGTGCTGGATGAAAAAACCAGCAACGCAAAGACGTCATTTAAAACGCAGTATTACTTCTGCGGCTGAAACCTGATGTGAGTTTCAGTTTTTTTTATTTTGGGAAAAAGTTATTGATTTTCATAAAAAATTGCAAACTTCTACTTTGCTAACGCTACCCTTTTCCCTGCAATTGAAGTGAGCCAGGAGCTCCAAAAATCTTCGAGGACATTTTGTTACTGTGATCGCCGATGGTGCGTTTGCCGCGTTCTTAACTTATTCCGACGCGTCGCGATCGAATTTCGAAAAACCCTACAATTTAATGTTTTTCAAAGAGAAATTTTCCTTTGAAGTTTGTGCTTTTGTCGCTTTGTTTTAATAAAAAAAGTTCTTGTAAATGTTTGTTGCCCAAGTTTCTACAAAGCGTCAGCTGCAGCAGTGTGCAATTTAATGCCTCACAGCCCGAAAGCCGCAGAGACAATAATATTGAAAACCACGTTTGCTTTCGTTAAAAAATTGAAGGCAGTTGTTGATGAAACTGTGCTTCGTTAAAAAAGTCTGTCATTTACTAAATGCACTAGAAGAACTTAAGGGTTTATTTTCGTGTGGAAAAAGTGATGAAGATGGTTCCAGATCACGTTGGATAATGAATAAGCGACGCAGCATAGACATTTTTCGTAAAAGAATTAAAAACTTGGTTTGAAAAGCGAAATCGAAGTTGCCCGAGTACCAATACCACTGAACTGCAGGCAATCAATTTCGAGCACATATGTTTACCGTGTTACTTGCAAGAGAGCAGGGAACGACCAGCAAAGTAAAAATATTTCTAGCGTGGTTTGCATTTTTTATATGATGCAGCAAAGGTTTCTACATGGTTGTGATAAAATTGATGTTGTCTTTCAGTTGCACGCTCCATACTGCTTTTTGTATGGGTAAAAAAACTACTTTTTGTAGGGGGTAATAAAAAAATTTATGCTTGGTTGCCAAGCATTCTCACAATTGACTGCTCTGTCAGTAACACGGGTGAGGATGCCTATTCAGAAAATGAAACATCCCATCAGGAACGTTGCTTCCGATTGGTTGAGAAATGTCTTTAAATACTATAAATTTGGTTACTATGGTTTTATTAATTATGTTGTAGTCTTTGCGAGTCTTTTTGGCAAGCACACCTTGCTTTATCAGCGTAAGATGCAGTATTACTCAGAGTGCTAAGCTCATTTTCATACGATCTCATCAGCATCATGGTTTCTTTCAGAGGACCAGGTGAAATTGCCAAGACAGCATAAATGTGTAGTAGGCTATAAAGTGCAAACTACTGCGCAACTAACAACTGAGTTGCTGAGAACGTGTGTGACAGATGTTGCAATTCACAAAAACAAATGGATACACCAGCGAAGTGGTACAGTGGATCACGCGCCACTATCCGAACTGTTAACAGACAAAGGTGGGAGTACACGGAGGGTCCAGTCCCCAACTATTTTATTTTACGAGCAAAAAGTATTTCAAACATGGAAAAAGTTTTGTATTGCAGTTGTGATCGTTTCAAAATTTTATTGTCGGTTTAACTCTTGCGGTATTTAATGTGGTGAAAATTGCGTTACATGTGTCTTTTTTTACAGTGAAGTTAAATTGCAAATTTTTTTGAAAAATTAGTTCTTAGTGGTAAGCATACGGTTTGGGTAAAGCACTGTATCCACCCCTATTTTCCCCCCACGCCTGTGCACACAGCTTTGCAAGGGGTGTAAATATATTAAACAAACAAGGGATGGCTTGATTACTGACGGTCTTGGTATTCTGTAAAGAAGCATAACCCACAATTCAATACACATTCTTGCAAAGCGTATTTGGCCCGCGAGTTTTGATCATTGCGTGTACAACGGGGGGTGCCATGATTCTACCCTTATAGGCCATGGGTGTGGTTTGCATCAACTTCACATCAGCATCTCCGTACATCATTTTCATGGGATGGAAAAAGGAAGCACATAGGTCGTAAAACTACTTGGAACAGAAAGAGGAATTTTACCTTGAAAAAAATAAAAATGCTTCTTAATAAACACAAAACGTTACTGATACAACTGTCAGTGTAAGGATAATAGCAATCGATCAGATGTAGCTTATTTGTAACCAAAAATCAAACCAACCTTCCGTATTTTTGTAGTGTGATCCTGTTACCTACAAAGCATCCCACATCATTGAAAGTGAGTATAAAAGAGTGCATTGCGCAGTGGAAGAAATAAGGCTGTAGTAAAAAGAACATCATTTATTGCCGCATGCACTTCGCAAAATGAAGCCGTTGAAATTAACAGATTAACGAGCAAATATTTGTAACCAATCCTTTGCGCGCAATTCCGTTGAACTGGTACACAGTTTGTCAGTATTGTATTGCATTGTTTGTAGCTATATCGTAGCTATATGACGATTTCACGGCCACAAAACAACATAGAACAGTTGCGAATTGCCCATTTACCTAGCAATAGCACAGCGAAAGGTCTTACGATCATCTGGTATAACTGCACCTTCCTGTTGTCACTGAAATCGTTACTTGAAAAAACAATTAACATAATACTTAATAAAAAAGAAGCAATGCACAACGGAGTCATACAACCAAATGCAGACAAACATTCATGCACACAAGTCAGACAAAAAAATAAAAAAACATAAACAAATACAAGGAACGACTGTGTTGCTACCAGCACAAGTTAAGTTATTTACTTGATGATTAAGAATGTGAGTGTCCTTACTCCTTTACTGCAACAAGTATATATGAAAATATCAAATGCAGCCTCACTTAAAGTTTATAACTCACACTTAACACCAACATGATAATGATGCAAGATAGTTGATTTTATTGAAGTAGGCTTACAGGTATTGTGTCAATTTCACCAACTTACATAATTACAGTAGCCTAAACGTCCTCAGAAGATGCTGTTAAACACATTCCACGCAAACCACTTGTGAACGATTGAAATGAAATAGATTTTAGGTGATTTGGGACCGGATTTTGGGGCCAGTAAATTTCAGTTTTTTCTGGGTCTTTTTCAGATGAAATGGAGGCAGAAAATCGTTTTCTTTTTTGTATTACTTTTAATCCAATTTCATAACTGTGGTTTTGATGCCGCTCAGAAACGTATTTTGTGGAAATGGTCGGTAGGTTTCCCTTGTGATACTGAAACATATATTTACCAATTTCTAGTTCATATATTTTTGTTATTGACAATTTTTTGGAAGGTGGAGTACAGCTGCGGTTTGATATTGATTTAGATTCAATGATTTTTATTATCTTTCGATGCATTTGCTTTAGTGGCTTTAAGGCTGTTTCTCCAGCACTGCCCCAACTAATAATTCCATAATTTAGATGTGAGTAAACAAATGAGTAGTAGATACTGGACAGAATTGCTGGGGTGGCAAACTTTTTATAGTTCGAATGATTCCCAGTGACTGTGCTAACGTTTTGCAACGACAATGAATATGTGGTACCCAAGTTAGTTTCTTGTCAAGTTTTACGCCAAGGTATTGTACGAGTCTACCTGCTCTAGGTCTTGTACAAGTAGAGGCTTATTTTGATCTGAGGACCCTTTGTCTTTCTTGTTGTTGGGTTGAACGGTCGTGTATTTGCTTTTATTGTGATTCACGCATAGTTTGTTCTTATATAGCCAAGTTACTGTTGCAGCGAGTTGTTCATTCACATTATGTAACAAAGTTTTCAGGTTTGGGCTAGACATTAGCAAAAAATTATAATCTGCAAATAGCCTCTTGATAAAGTTAGATGTTTGGTGAAGTCATAAATATATATTATAGATAATAGAGAGCCTAGCTTTGGTCCTTTAGGAATCCCAGTTTGATTTGAAATGGGTTAGATACAACTTGTCCGCAACTATGTATTGGATCCTATTTGCAAGGTAGCTTTTCATTAAATCAGATGCATTTCCTCTGATGCCATATTTGTAGAGATTTTGCAACAATACATCATGATTAACAGTGTCGAATGCTTTTTTGAGATCTAAAAAAGACTGCACAGGCATAATTTTAAGTATATTGTTGTAAATATCTGTTATTTCTGAGGAGGTCAGGAACTCTGGAATCACAACAGCTTATTTCCGCTACCACTGCTGTAACATTGCAAACATTTGATATGACTTTATTTCATAGCAGTTTCGCTTTTGTTAACATTTTAGAACTTAACGATTTTAAAGCATAATTCAAACCAGGTTCCTATTTCTATAGCTGTTAGCAGTACACGGTAGAATATTGGACAAACTACATTTAACTTCCTGGGAACAACTTTATGCAGTTGCCTATCCGGAGAGAAATCTTGCTTTTAACCTAGGACTTTTCTTACAGGGTTGTGCCATCCCCTACCTACCAAGGGGAGAACTTCAGGAGCTGTAAACAGCCTTCCATATTTTTTAGGGGGGAAAAATGAAATGTTTTCTTTAGTACCAAATTGCTGTAAAGTTCGCGCAAACAAGAGCATCAGCGGACTTATCAACAGAGGATCTCATCATGTCATTACAGCATTGGTGCGAAAACTTACATTTGTAGGTAACAGTTACAATTCGTATATTCATTGCAAGTGCCACTGAGAGCTAATCTTTTTTAAGAAAACCAAAAATATGTAATATGGTAATATCAGTTGACCTTGTTCGTTTAGGTCGCACAGTAGCCTGTTGATATAGTGAAGGATTGGTAAAAGGATTCCTTTCCCTGTATGCCTTTATCGTCTCCGTTTGCTGCGATATATTTATCCTGTTTCGTTCACATCACATTCTACTGTATTATCAAAGAAATGCCAAAACGATATTGCAAAGAAAAACGCAATATTTAGCAAAGCTTTTGCCACTGCTTTGAGGCAAAACTAGCAACGTAAAACAGTGATAAAGTCCTTTGGTTTTTCGTTGGTTTTAGGCAATCTCATAGGCATAGTTAATCAAGATGTTTGGTAAATACTTTGAACCGTGGCTAAGTCTTCAAAGATTTTATAACTGCTGCTGTACCAACTAACTGCTGATAACCTTCACTGCAGCAGGGGAGGACCACACTGGACCGCAAGCGTGGAAAGCTTAAAATAGTACCATGGTGACTGAAGAATATAATCAGTGAAAAACAAAAACATATTTCATGAATAAAGCCGATATTTAGGAGGGCACACCACCTGTCAGTACACCTCTGCAGGGACGCCGGAGAGCGGGTGCATGATAAGGGCATAGCCCCCTGCCCGTTCAAAGGTGGGGGACAACGGGGCTGGAGATGCCTTTTCCTAACAGTATCATAGGTATTCAAGTAACTTCACTCCACAAGTGAAAGAAGCAAGGAATCAATCACAAATTTTTTTATAAGAAATCGATTTCACGTAAAACTACGCATCGTCAGTCCCATCATCTGCAAGCAATGCTAACAGGTGTGAAACGTAGAAAGGCCAACACAAGGTCAGAGAAAGTAAACAACCTCAAGACTTTAGTATCATAGGTAGTTTCATGGTTAAGCTCGACTTGAAACAAATTTATTACAGCGATTCGCGCACCCAGGTCAAGATTGTTGCTGAACAGAAACAAGCATATCAACATGATACACTCACACTGCTTGCAAAGTAGTCCAAAGCCTAATTGCTTGCATCTTTCTCTGTCTCTGCGAAGGTTTAGGTTCACCTACAGGCCTAATCTTTTAAACATTGACAAAGACTCACATCCTCAATGCTTGTGTGGTTGTGTTGAAACCGAAGAATGTCTGTTCCTGGGCTGTAGTCCACACATGGCTTTAAATTCGAATATAAAGCACACATCACCACGGGTGGCGGAACCTTTTTCAAAGTGGGGGGGCGCAAGTGCACAAAGAAAACTATAGACATTTTTTGTGGTTTGAATTAGCGACTGCGACGTCACAAGCAATCAAACATGACATCATTACCCACACACCATATGAAGGTCTAAATTACACTATTTTCGACAAAATTACACCACTATGAAAACGCATCGGTGAACCACCTGAAATTCAAATAGGCTGTTACAGGGGCGACCCAGGTCATCAGCGTCACTCGGGCTCATCATACGATTTATTCTGACTGAATAAAACCGTTCGACGCTTGCGTCACTGAAATTTCCGTTTGCTCATTCTGGCTGGCATTATCGTTGCTCTGTGACGTTAGTTACGCAACAATAAACGAGAAGTTCTCATGGTAACTTCACTGATGAGTAACGTACGCCAAAGAGCAATGATAACGCCAGTAAGTCCTCTGCTTACTGGGCTCATTCATATTAGCTCGAGTTGCTCGACAATTAATCGCTCGTTTGAGATTGTTCTCGAAATGAGAACTGTTCATGGATTGTTCGACAAATCCAATGTTTTATACAAATCCATTGCTTCAAAAGAAACTCAGTCCGACATGAATTATGTTTAAAAAAATGCTTAATTGCATAGGACGGCACGGGCTCTAACGGACGAGCCCGAATAAATCGCGAGCGAACAAAGATGAGAGAACGCCGAGCTCGGTGGTTCCCAACCGGGGTGACGCAGCACCCCACGTTTCCGCGAGATAATATATCACTAAAAATACATTTTTCAAACTGTCATCAAACCTTAAAGCGAATTTGTATGGGTTCGCCACTGGGTGCCGCATTTTATATTTCTTTCCTGCAGGGTGAAGCAAGACTAAAAATATTGGGAACCACTTGCTTAGCTGCTACGAACGATATTTTTTATTCAGGTCAGCTGCAACATGAACGCGAAAGGCCAGACATGGAACAAAATATATATGCACAGTGGCAAGGCCCAAAGAAAAGAGCCCGAGTTAACAACTTAGTGAAGTGGGACCGTGGGTGGTGGCACAAATATACAAAGCAAGCTTGCGTTCTCCGATACAGATCGTAATCGAAGACTCGGGTTAAGCTCGAGGAGGGCGTGTGCAGGAATCGGCACTTGGCTGTTAAAAACACCAAGAACACAGCTTAAAAAACGGGCAAAAATGACACAGCATTGGTACCTATCTTAAACACATTCAAAATCACAACCTTTCCAAATCTTGTACACAGAAGTAACATGACTGAATACTCATTCTGCAACTGCATTGGATACCGGAATGCAAAGACAAGATAAAGTTATGTAGAAGCTATCAAGTTGTCTATAAGGATGCCAATTGTGTTGCCAATGCAGAAATAAAATATAGCTATTTAATGCTGCCAATGCAAAGACAAAAACACAGTTTACATTGATCTGTCAAATATTTTATTTTGCGTATAAGATTCAGCAAAATTTCACGATTTAGAATTGTGTTAAAACGCTTGAAATTGCACCAATTTTTTAATGATGTGGCACGAATTTTTTCCTCCACACAAGCATGAGTGCCGGAAGGAGGCAGGAATTCAAAAATTTCAGCAAAAAAGGTTTTTTATTTCAGCAAAAACTGTTTTGTTGTTTCGAGTGGTAAAAAATAAATTTCACCACTTGTGGTCCCCCTACAAGACATTTGGAAAATTCCATTAGTGCCCCCCTGGAAAAAAATCTTTCCGACGCCCATGCACACAGGCACGTAATATTACACATATTCATAAAAATTATGTTGTATTGCACCACCTGGAAACACTGTTCAGCAACACCAATACTGTAAGCAAGCCATAGCAGGGTGATAGAGTGCGTGCACGGTATTTTCTGCCAAAAAATTTTGAATCCTGCCAAATTCAGTGCTAAATTACAAATAATATATTACTAATAATATTGAAACAAAACACCGCCAAAATTATGCAACATTGTTTTCATTAAACGATTTAATTTAAGAATGGACCCAATACTCAGGGGTGTAGTTTGGCGGGAACCAGGCCCGTCGCCAGGATTTAGCAGCAGGGGGGGCCAAAAACCAGAAGGAGGGGCCAAAAAACAGAAGGGGGCCACATTTGTAAAATACAGTATTGGATGTATGTAGCAACCGGGGGTCCAAACGTGAAATGGGGAGGCACAGATTTCAAATGGGGCGGCCGGGCACCACTGGCTCCCCCGCTGGCGACGGCCCTGGCGGGAACGCGTGGAAACGGCGTTCCTACACTTTTTCATGTTTTGCATCAAAATGAGTTTGAAGCTGTTTTAAAATAACTAGTTTTTTGGGTGCGTTCCCACACGTTTTTTTGTTAGCATTACATCTCTGCCAATACTAATTGTGTTATTGAAACTTAATTAGGCAAAATTCTAAATTTAAAAGTGGGGGGCCAGCCCCATGCGGTCCCCCCGGTTCCGCCACCTATGCACATCACAATTACCAATTACCAAGGTGCTTTCCGACTATTCATCCGCCTACGTTTTTTTTTTAATGCGAGACAGCAGGTCGGGGCTCTTGTTACTTGATAACCCGGCATTGCCTTTCGCCCTATCTGACGTCTTGAGGCCGATCTCTCGTATCTCCATGAAGCGCTGTCACAGGTTTTCCATGATTACGAGCCAACATTTTAATTCGAAGATATACACCGACCTTTTTCTTTTTATCTGTATATTTGCTCCGTTGTCGTTTCTTGATATGAAGTTGCCTTCTCCGTATTGTTACTTTGCATTCGTTTATTATTTATTGTTTTTCTTCCAATTATTCAATTGCATAGTCTCTTCTCTTATATTTTCGTATTTTACTTTACTCTGACGCAGTATCTATGCAAAGTGGCGCCTGCTAATAATTTAAATATTAAACATAGGCACATTTCTTAAGGAAGATAAACCATGAAGAAAATTAATATTTTAAAAAGGAATATATTTGGTTTTATTTTTGCTTTAAATTTTTCAGCAAATGAGATATAATTATCCATATGTTTTTTATGAAGAATATGAAAGAATATTTAAACAACATTTTCATAATTTATAGGTCTACGCCTACTTAATTCCGCCTGGAAAAAAGGTATATCTTACTAGAAAAACAATCAACATATTGCAACTGCAAGCAACAATTTTGTTTTAAAACGAAACACATTCAATCTGAATTGTGCAATGAATTATTTAATGCAAGTCATGTATTACCTCTGTTCGAAAAACACAATTCCATAGAAACATTAATACAGTATATCCATCCAACCTTTTCGGTTAAATTACACAAAAATGCGAATTTCGAAACAACACTTTTCGTGTCTTTATAGAAGCAAATTCGTTTGTGATTTCATCAAAGTCAGCTTTCGCTGTTTCTTCCTATTCTTTTTTAATGATTATCTCTACCTTAGTTTCCGGACTGGGGCTTTGTATTCAGGAGTGCAGTGGGGCGGGAACGCATGGGAACGGGGTTCCCACACCTTTTTCATGTTTTGCTTTAAAATGCGTTTGAAGCTGTTTTAAAATGGCTAGTTTTTTTGTGAGAGTTCCCACACCTTTTTGTCAGCACTACCTCCCTGGTTGCATTCAACCTATTTGTCGGACACTAGTGGCCAACGAAGAAGTTTCGTAAGTTGGAGTGGGCTCCCTTTCAGTAATATGTAAACCTGTAGGATCTCAACAGCAGTTATTTGCGTAACAGTGAAGATTTTCGTAGCCATGGACTTAAACTCGTCTCAACCAGATTTTGGCTAATATCTTCCTGCCTGAAATGCAGCAGTGCAGACTGAGCCTTTCTTATAGCGAGAGTGAAAAGGACGATGTCTAATAAATGCGTCAAGCGAGCGTTCTAGTTCTGTCACAATGTCTGACCGTCGTGTTATGTCACAATACCGCAGTTATGTCATTATCCTTTGTAGTGCTGGCGCGACACGCCCGACTTAATACATTAGACACGGTCGCGCTGTGTCGATACAGTTTTGCAGTTTATGGTTGAATGTGGCACGGAAAAGAGGTTCAACAAAAAGCAAATAAAAATTATGATTTTTGCCAAGAAATTTTTGCTTGCGCCCCCGTCAGTGGCGTCCATGGCACGTGTCAAACTTAGATACGACACTGCTCTGACGTCAACCTGCATGACGCGACCACTGGCTTGAGAATAACGAAATAGATTTAATTCTTCAAACTATTTCACATCACGATCTTTGAGAGCCTAATATCCATTTATAAAGTTCATACCAAGCTCGTTCATTCATTCCAAATCGACCTACACCGGATCACATTTTAAAGTAAAATGCGTGAAAAATCTTCCTGGCGCGAAATTCGAAACTACTGGGGAAAGAAAAACAACAGCGGCACTTCGTACGTGCTTCATGTAATAAAGACTGCACAGGAGCTGCAAACAGTTTGCTTTGAAGTGCGGGTTACATCCATAACGGAATCCGAGCTTCTTTCGCGGAATGTTAAAGGATCAATAAGATACATCTTGCGTTATCCGTTACCACACCCATGTCAAACTTCTGAATGTCTCACAAACACCAAGTAATCTGCACTTCTTGTTCCACGCCACGTGTTTTTTTTATTAAAGAACTTCCTGGCGCCATAAAATTTTAAGCACAGTGAAAAACGAAAATAAATAAGAAAATTAAAACATGCTGCAAAAACAAATAAAACCAAGACGTACGCATCTTTAATGATTGCGTAAACATTCGTAAAGCACAACGCAGGTAACAGAAATGCTTTCAAACCAACATCTGCTGTTTAGGTAAAAAAATAATTGGTTTGTCAGGGACAATTCACACAAAGAAGACATTTCGCTTCTGCAATCCAATGTTGCGTCTTGCGTTTTAAGCAAAAGGTGCTTCTGTTCCAGACGCATTGCACGTTGCTTATGTATAGGAGCTAAGAACGACAACATTCACCCATTTCTTTTCCAGTGTGTTGTTAACTGCATTGTAGATTCAAGGAAGCTCACAAAAAAGCAGCATCTTTGAGACATTGCAACAGGTTGTTTTGTAAAATGCTAAAAAAAATCAGCAACGAAAGGAAAGAAGACGGAACGGGCCTTGGAAGTCGAGGCGGACATTTTGCAAAACGGTCTGCAGCAGTCACACGCGTACAATTCATAAACTTCAAAAACAGAGACAGGACTATCGTCAAGAATTCTGTTCACAACAATCGAAGTGCTCGTCCTCCGCAGCTTCTTTATTTCTGCTGCTTCGAAAAATTAAACGCGTTCGTCGTTTCGCAAAACTTTGGCACCAAACTCCTTTTGCATAACTGTCTCGACGCGTTGCAAATCTTTAACCAGTTCATTCTCTCTTCCTCATGTTCTTCTTGAAAAATTCCATCTTTGACATCTTGAATTCTGCAACAGCACCAGTGATCCTCGCAGCTCAGTTGATGAAGTCATTAAGGGATTCCGAATACGTCAAACCGAACGTCGCGTTGCGACTCCAGTGACGTCATACTGGGATGCCAGACATTTTCCCCTCAGGATACTTGGGAGGTTCCCCCCTGGAATAGTTGTTAGCTCGTCTGATGCTTATGTCATTCAACAAACGAGTTTGGTGTTCAACGTCTGCAATTCCGAACTTTGTGAGGTCGCTGCAAAAACAATAGAAAAGTCACATAAAATGCCGTAACTTCATTAAATGCATAAATTTCAAGTTAAAAAAAGATGCTTAGTACAAACATTCCATTAAATCTTTTTATTATCTTGAAAAAAGTAACTTTTGTGCATGGCTCATTATACTGATTACATGAAACAGTAACAGGTGAAAAAGTAATTAAAAAGGCTTTTTCACAGAATCTAAAACGTTTCAAGATTATTTTTACTTACATTTAGAAGAAAATTCGGTGCGTAGAAGAACTGGCACGAAATTTTAAGCTGAGCACCCCTAGCGACATACTTTATAACGGCTGAAAAATTATCACAAATAAAGGTACATCGTCGCACCTTGCACTAAGTTGCAAAACCTGTTCCAACGATGTGCAACCATTTTGAGTAAAGTTGTCTTTGAAAGCAGCCATGCCTAAACCATCCAACCATCTGCCTAAAGATGAAAGGTTCTCAGTGCTGCAAGAGACAACATAGCCGGGCTGTGGTTGCAGCAGTAATGTGGAAGAGTCAGGATCTTGATGGAACGAATAGCTTGGAAGACTCGCATGTTCGTTCAACAAATGGTCATTGGAATTGTAGCTGAAAAAATCAAACAATTATCACTTGTTTCTTATCGTCTTTACACTGAAAAATCAAAAGCATTATTGAACGAGTATGAACTTTTTTGGTGTTTGGACGAAAACATTCACGATGGTCAGATTCAATGCAAAAATCACTTGATCTCACGGCCAGGTATGATGGGGGGGGGTGAACACTGGGCAGCGGATGGAGGTCATGCGGCAAAGTGCAACTTCGACAAGAGTTTTTTTAGTGCAGCATCGCGCAAACAACTTTTCATTTAGCAACAGTAAAGTTTGACGGTGCTACTTGGATTTCTGACCACAGAATGCAAGAACATTTGATTGAGGCAAACATATGATTCGTTGAATGGCGGGGATTTGTGCAGATGAGACAGTGTTAAATTAAATTAATCGACGCCACTCGCTCCACCCACTCGTTTCCGGCGATTGCTTTCAGCTGCGAAGGTTCACGTAACATCCGGTCGAGCGCAGACACGATTTGTCCGAACTTGGGTCGTTCGTTCCGATTCTTCTTCCAGCATTCCAACATGAGTTGATGCTGCACTTGTGGGCAATCCATTGGTGCAGGAAGTCTGTATCCCGTTCCCACTGCTTGGATAACCTGCAAGAATTAATTATTTTTGGTTGAAAAGCAACATTCCAGAAACCAAAACCACGATGTCAAACAATTGAGACCGACAAACAAGTTCCGCCCAATCACTGATTAGATTTGGCGCGCTGTATATTATTTGTCCTCAAATAACCTTTTTTATTTAAGTCATTTTTTCGTTTGCTTTTTGATAAAAAACAGCATTGAAAGAAAACGTTTTGGCTTGATTGGACCTTAAATGTTGGAAGCAACTTAAAACTAGGTCAGCTGCAAAAGCATGCGTTTAAACACGAGCAGCTCATTAGAAACTTACATCCTGGTTTGACATTCCCCAGTAAGGTCTCTCTCCGTATGACATCACTTCCCACATCACAATGCCGTAACTCCACACGTCACTAGCGGATGTAAACTTGCGATATGTGATTGCCTCTGGCGCCGTCCAGCGGATGGGAATTTTCCCCCCCTGCAATATCAACGACATAACAGAGGTTTAAAAATAGGTTTATCCCTTAACTGAGCCAGGGGGCTGTTGGCAGCTGCTGCAATTCAAGAAATGTAGAATCAAACAATTTTGATGCACATACACATTGTTTAATGCTGCGCACCGAACACCGGTGTTGACATAAAAAACGATTATCACTTTTACCGGTAACACGCAAAAAGTTTCACAAATAATCTTAACGAGCTTGATCCAATATTAAGGCAATAAACTTTCTGAAGAAGAGGTAACAACAGCTCTAAGCAAGCCATGAAAAATACTGCGCACCTTTTTGCTGGTATTAAATGAGCTTGATAAAGTCGATACTTGGATGAAGTCTAACAGATTACCCATAAACTATAATAAAACAGCTTATATGATATTAACTGCAACACGTTCTCAAAACTGTAACTTTGAAATTTCTATGGTGTGAGAATACAGCAAACTGACAGGAGCAAGTATCTTTGTGTTATAATTGATAATAAACTTTGGTGGAAACCGCAAATCAGCAGCCTCTGTGGGAAACTTGCTTGTGGCGTAGTGTGTAAAATTAGACATTTTGCTGATATGAAAATATTGGGTTAAATCTGTTTTACTCCCTTTCATTCACATTTACTGTATGATTGATTGGGGACGAGCATATAAAACTGGCATACAACCAGTTCGAGTGCTACAAAACCGAATTTTGAAATACATGAGTTTCAGCAATAGAACATCCAGCGCAAAGAATGTTTTTAAATTACTTAAAATTCTCAAAGTTTCTTATTTGTACCTTCTTAATTTGGAAAAGTTTATGTTTAGTATAATGCCGATATCCTGCCCACTTCTTTTGATAACTTTATTTCAAAACTGTACTCCATACGTGACGATGGCACATGACAAGTTTCAGAAAATTTATCATAAACGTATTAGAACTGATTATGGCAAAAAATGTTGCAATATGTAGGACCTGTTGCGTGGTCTTGTATTTCTAATGATATTAAAAACGTTACCGTTACATATGGGCTTTCCTATCGAGTAAAACTTGGTCTCTTATGTGTGGTGTATTTATATGATTTGTAAGATGTTTTTGGGTGTTTACCTTTTCGTTTTGAATTTTGAACTCATGTTTTGTGCTTCACCTGTACTAATGAAATTTATTGTCATTAAATACATGATGGGCCTGATTAAGTAAATGCTTTAATCGTCTTTCGCCCAACCTGTGCTGTTTTTTTAAGCTTTGTCGATTGGAACGTGTTTTATTGCTGTGTACTTACAGCGCAAACATGACTTGACTTATGAAGTAGTAAGCAAAGAAGAAGTTAGATCCAAAATTTTAAATGGCCACGAAAGACTAACACGGCGCATGTGACTGGAGAAAAAAATAACATACTACTGAAGAAGCAAGGTTGATCTTCTAAACCAGAAACTTTACTTCAAGTCGCCAAATATTTTACCCGAGTCGTGTATGTTGCGTCCGAGTCCTCTTCCAAAACGCGACTCAAACCAAAGTCAGAAACTTTACAAATCAACTGAGCATTGACCAGAATGTTGCGGGCAGCCAGATCGCGATGAACGTATCCCATGTCAGACAAGTATTTCATTCCAGCAGAGATGTTACGCAGCATGCCGACCAGTTGGATAACTGAAAACTCTCCATCATGTTTCTGTGAACAAAAACTATTGTAAACAGTGAAAGTCAGTGCGTTTCAACAAACCTAATGGGAACAATAACTTGAATAACGACGCACACGACAGCACATCAAGCGACAGCGAATCATTGTACTCAGATTGGCAGCCGTCATTTGAATTCAGAGTTATTTCCAACCTTCAACAGAGCAAGCTAAATCACGCCAATGTTGCTGATGAAAGTAGGGTCTGAGCAGGTTTTTTTAATGGTAACCGCTACCACATTTCAGGAGACCACAACTGTTTCATCCAAATAACATGGTGGTCGTAAACCGAAGTTTCAATGTATTTTGGTGGCGGTTATGCAGACAGAGGTTCTACTGTATTTTGAGAGATCGTTAAAAAATTGAGAGATCGTTTCGGTTCCCTCAATAGCGCAAAATTATGCGAAATGAATATGTGCTGAAATGTCAAAATTAATGTGCTTTCGCTGCTTAACAAAAAATAAATTATCGAAAAACGCAATAAAAATAGTTACCACCAAGCAAGAATGCAGATTGCCCGGTCTTTTTAATGGCAGCGCGATTCTAGCTATCAGTGGTACGGATGTTTACACAAGACGTAAAGGTCAAGGTAACCGTAACTCAACTACCCCATCGCTTGAGATTGTTATGTGCAAAAGCAGCTAATTAAGAACAAATAGAGCAGAGTTCTCTCGCAGCGCTCCACTGCATTACACACACAGTAAGTTCTTCGGGTTCACGCAACCGCAAAATCAACCTGTCACCATGGCAAGCATTTGGTCGGTTTTAGGCGTCACAGAGTTCGTTTGAGTGCAAAGCAGACTTTGCCTTAACGGAGAGACCCTGAATTATTAATAGCGTGAAATATTTTCACAAAAACTCTGCGCAACGCTCGACCAGGAATCCATAAAGTCTGCAGCTAATGTGATTATTCGCTGTGGCCGAAGATGTGTCGTGTCTCATTTCGTTCATATTGTGAATATCTGCACCACAGGACAGGAAAAGTGACGAACGGCACAAGGAAGGCAACGGAATCATGAAATGCAAAATCTCACTCTTAGGAAGGAGTCAAGCGATCCATTCTCCATGAACTCCGTGATTATCATGTGCGGCCGGCTTCTTGTCACAACGCCCTCCAGTCTAATCACGTTGGGGTGATCGAACTGACCCATGATCGACGCCTCGCCCAGAAAATCCAGTTTCTGCTGAGTGCTGTAACCCGACTTGAGGGTCTTGATCGCGACCTCCTGTTCTGCTTTGCCACAAGGCAGACGAGTCCGGCCACGACAAACTTCACCGAACTCACCTGTTCAATGAAAGGATTGCGGTGAGACATTTTCGCATTCTTTTGAAAGCATTAAAGCAATTTCCGAACGCCTAGTTTGTGACATACAGCAACTATTCCCTTATATGCTTCCGACCAGGCCCGAGAATTCAACTGCGTCATTAACAACCGTTAAAATTGGCAGGTTGCCGCTATTACCGGCTGCCTCAACGCCTGCGCTATCTCTTGTAAAAATATTTTCTTGTTTCGCCGGCACAAAATAACTCGTTCGCTTCTCAGTCGGAAGGCCAGAGTATCGGTCGAGACATCTGTTTTCCCACAGCGTACCGCCGTCGCTGAACCTTGTTGACCAGGCGAGTGGCCACACGAAGAAAAGTATAATCCAATTTAACTCTCTTATCTGATTTTTAACCACTTCATACGCCTCCCCGATCGCATTGCGCAAAGATTTTGCCGTTTCATCTTTCTTTTGATGTGGTTGAGATCCAATAAATAGCACGTTAATTCACAAACATTTATCAGAAGCAAAGTCGTTTTTGCAACACATGTAGGCGCAGAGAAAATACAATGTGATTTTGAAACCTACAAGAGAACATTAACTTTCTTATTAACAAGTTCGGCAATTTTCTAAGCGACGAATCGTGATGGACATTAAGAAAAAGTGGCTTAATCAGATCCGTGCATCGCTCCACCAATTAAGGAAATATGTTTTCCCTGTTGTGGAATCCAGACCGAACAGAACAGGCCGAGGTGTCTGCTGCACATCAAACGCAAGTTGTTATAAATATTGATTTTTCTCAAGCACCTTTTCTGTAAATACCATTGATCTTCACGGAAGTAGTTTTTTGTAAAAAAGCACCGACACGAGTTCGACTGCAATCGAATCGATCGAATCTTGACACAGAAGTTGAATATTTATCTGCTCCAACTCGACGAGTTGGAGCCATTAGCTTTTTTCTAATACGTTTTTATAAACAAATTTAACAGACGTTTTAACCAGGGTTTTTTTAAGGCATTTTAGGGACCCGATTCGGGTCCCTAGAATTTCAAATCGGGTCCCTACAATCAGAGAAATCGGGTCCCTACAGATCCATACCGGGTACGTATCGACACGGTTGCACAGTCACCCACCTCCCCCAATTATCTCCTCGATAGCGACGTAGCTCGCATCGATTTCCTTCGTGAAGTCGAGAACAGCCCTCTGTGGATCCTCATATGTTGTTGGGTCGATGTATGTTTTCAGCGATGAGCCGTTGTAACCACCAGCGGCGTACTTGAGCGAACTTGTTCGGAGCATTGTGAATTTTTCCAAGTCCAGTCCAGGCGAGTGGAATTTACGTGATTTTCTGTATATTGTATATTTGTAAGACACAATATTAAGATAAAAATTTACGCGTAGGCGAGGACAGCTGGTGAGGTGTGGGCGAGAACGAGACACAAAAGCAAGATTTCCTCATCGATGACGCACGAAACGTTAAGCAGTTTATCCAGCATTGCTGTTAAAGAGTATCTGTCGACAGAAATACTTTCACAGCGAAGAACCAGACAATATATGCCAGCGGTATTAGAGTTATATATATATCGTCTGCGGAGCAGGGACCTTCAGCTCTGTCAAGTGTATGGAAGTAGAAAATCTACTCGTGCACCAGTGTCGGCTGCTTTGCATGTTTAGTTGTTTTCTCATCACTTGCTGTGTTCTCAACAGCGCCACCTTTCTATCGCGCTCAGTCACGAGCATCACGACAGTGTTTGATGACGTCAAAGGCAGGCAACGAAATTCTTAGTTTTGTAAATGCATTTAACAAAGGAGCCGTCCAAACAATCGCTTTACCTTCTGTAGACAAAGTATACAACGATGGCAGCTATGACGAAGACGCAGCCGCCGATAATGGCAGCGATGAGATGGAGAAGGTTCACATCGGCCGTGCTTCTCTCTCCTGTGGGGGGGGCAGTGGTTTGCGCTGCACTCGTTTCTATGTTCACCGGATCGCTGTAAGGACCGTATCCGGCCGCACTTTGGGCGCGAACCTGGTAAAAGAATACTTTGCTACTTTTTGCGTGATATGCTCGGCTATATACATAGGCAGGGCAAGTTATTTTTGCAACCTTTCTGTTGCTATTTTGTGTGGTTTTCAGATAATTTTACAAATAGTTTCAAAACAAAACGATTTTGATGGGTTAAAGAAAACATAAACAAGTACCCCAAAGAGAAATAATTCACGCCTTGCATATGTAAAAATATTTCTTGACATTATGTTACAGCAATCCTTTTTTAGAAAAATTTTGTGCAACAAAGTTTTCAAAAAACTGACAACTGCGCGTTTTGTTAAAAAAATTACTTAGAATATATTTCAAATGCGTCTCTACATTCCTGAGCTACTACGGTATTTCACGAAAGATAAACTGAACAATACTTTTACCAGAAACGAGTTCTTTCACTTTTGTTTGATGATGGTAAAGGGGTTTTGCAACGTGTCATAAACAATCAAACACTACACCAGTGATCACAGGTTTACCACAAAAATCAATCGATCAGTTTCCGTGAAGTTCGTTGTTGATTTAACTAAACAACCCATCCTCATATCTAGCATTTCATCACAAATATCTGGTGCTTTGCCCAAGAAGACCTGGTGCAGATCTTGCTACGCAGCTATGCAGATCAGCCATCATAGAGGATGATGTCATGCATCGGGAATTCAGGCAAATTACAGTTCATGACACTAACGCAGGACCTCATTTCATACCAAAGGATTTTCAAAAGAGTTATCTGCTCTAGCAGCGTTAAAACTGAAGCAACTAGTATGGAAGGCTGGACAGAAAACTTTAGTGGATGAACTGCAGGACGATTTGACCGGATGGGAGCCACGTGTAAGAATGAGCTAGATATTAACAAACGGGCGATAAGCAAAAACGACCGATGTTGACAAGAATGCAAAAGCAACTGCGTTATTTATGATATAAAAATGAACTGTGCAATTCGTGATACAAAAATGAAAGAATTATAATACGCACACAGGTTTAATTTGAATGTCATTAAGCTGATATGCTGCCAAGGCGCGATATACAGTAAAAAGAGCACTTTTTGCATCAAACGCAGGCATTGCGACCAACACCATTCACTAAGTACCTTGACCCGATATTCGGCGCCAGCGCGGAGCCCAGAAACTTCGAGTCTATCCTGAGTTGTGTAACTTTTTTTCGTTTCGTACTTCCCGTTTGCGTCAGGCAGCACTGACGTCACCAGAACTTCGCACTGCTTTATGCGACCATTAGTTTTTGCAGGTGCAGTCCACGTCACCACAAGCAAGTGGTCAGTGACGTCATCGACTTGAACGTTGAGAACAGCGGAAGGAGCTGCATGAATACATATAAGGAGGTCGAGTGTTTTAAAAATGGTAAGGATAAAAACTATGTTTACGAACAGACAACGTGTAGCATAGGTTTTGAAAGGTAGTCGTAGTTGTTTCAAGCTAACCAGCACAACAGGTTTTGCCGCTCAGGGACGTGATGGCGGCAACAGGGAAGGTTTTTTGTTCAATCCAGTCCGTGTTTACCATTACTATTAACCGAGTGCCACGACATCGCAGCGGGATGAAAACCATTCCCTAAGCTCGTCTCGATTTTCACTACTGTGCGATGGAATGGGGGGCACAAGAAGGCGTGTTTGCTCAGAGAGAGTCAGTTACTTTAACCAGGAAACCGCCAGTCACTACCAACTGACAACGGCGCCGTGCAGCGACGCTCTCCTGTACCAGGTGGATGGAGCATCGAGAAAGCTGCACGGGGAGTGACGGGGAGCCGAAAACGTGCCCTCCTCACAACCAACGGCTTTACGCGGAAAGCGGCCCGAACTGAACCCAAATCAAGTAAAATTTTTAATTTTTAAAGGCAGAGATATGCACTGAATCGCATTTTAAACCACAAGGTAAGCTTGATTGGCGTTAATCGAGCTGGGCGCCTTCAGAAGGGGTTTCACTGACAGATCGAAGACAAGCGTGCTTTTTGAACAACCACACATTTCTTGCAGTGGTGAATTGTTTTGTGAGATTTCCAGGCCAGTGAAAAAAGATTTTTTTAAAAATCACGTTACATTCCTCATGCTGCGAGCAAGACATTTTAAGTCCTGTCGTTTTTCGAGTAGATTCCAAAAATTACAGAAGCACCGAAGGTCTTCTGCAGGCGGCGATAGCTCAGTAGCAAAGTGACCGCCTCTAAACTGAAAGGTTGGATGAGTGATCCACGGTCACTGAGTGAATCGCTGTAGCGCTGCTTGGGAGGAATGTTAGCCTCAACTACCCCGGTAAGATGCAAAACTCAGGCTTCGGCCTCTCACCAATTGCCGGAACTCAAAATCAAGGTGTAAAAATGTTATCTGCTACATGTTTGGTTCAAACGTAAAATTGCGCAATCGTGCAAAAGCTTCGTTCGATTGTTGTGCAACAATGACGTCTGGTCCAAATCAACAGTGGGTTTTCATGACGTCTGCGTTGTTTTTCACGGAGATCAGCCGAAAAACAATACTTCATTATATTTGACTGTTTCCTGTAGACGGATTCCGCTAACACTTGCACATTCCTATTTCTTAGAATTTGTATTCGAAAGTACAAGGTTTGAAAGAGTTGCGTAGAAGTTTCGTTTAGTTGCAAAGTAGTGAAACAAAACATTACTATTTCGAAACATACATTACTTGTCAACATCGCAAAAACTTGTTTCATCCGTTCATAAATAATTGCAAAATTGCACATCAGTTTCAAAATTCGTTACTTTCGTTTACTCTGAAAAGCAATGAGTGAAATTTAATGGATTTTGAAATGCTGACCGACTGCGATTCAACTTGGAAAATTCTTGGGGATGGCAGGGTCACGGTACTGTTCGATTGATTAATCGCCACTAGTTCAGAACACAATACACAATGTTGGAGTGAAATTGCGAGGTATATGGATGACTTACTGACTTGTCGCAATTGACTGAGTCTTAGAAATAGTTCTCGTCCGAACCGCAAACCCACGACTTGCGGTTACTGCCCCGTAAACAACGAAACACCAACTTTGTTTCATTTTCGCTGAGGATCGTTTGAAAGGAACATTAAGAAGCAGAATCGCGCAGGAAAATCGTTCCATCCGGCCGTTTTTTACTGTATTTTGAAACCGTTCTTACGAAAATATTTCATAGCGCAGATACGTTACGTAAGTCAATTCTTCGACTCTCTCACCTGCTTGGCTTGTTTCAATTGTGACGACAGCATATGATTTGTCAGTGTCTTCCGGAGATGCTACGGAGCTCACACCGTTGACCGCATATACCTACAAGAATGCGTTACTTGTGTTAAGCGGTTGTGCACCAAAGAGCCAATGCATGAAGACAGTCAAGAGATAAGGCAAAAACTACGCAATTTATTCATGGAAGTTTTTAACAAGTTAACAGCAGGGATGTACTTCTAACAAGAAAGGTGTGGGAACGCACCCAAAAATCTAGCCATTTTCAAACAGCTTCGAACTCGTTTCAAAGCAAAACATGAAAAAGGTGTGGGAACCCCGTTCCCACGCGTTCCTGCCCACTACACCCCTGGTTACCAATAAAGTTTGCTATGATTTTTACGGTTGTGAACTGGTTATGATTTGAATCAAATTTACCTTGAATTTATAATAAGCAAAAGCACTGAGGTCATGAATTGTTACGTCACGGTAAGCAAGACCTTCGCGTGCTGGGAAGTAATCCACGTCATTTGGACATGATGTACAGGCACGGAATCCAAACTGGCAACGGGAGCACCGAACTCTGAGAAGATTAAAAGACCAAGTAAGTATCTTCGAGCGACGGAACATCTTAACTGACTTCCGATACACTGCATGATGATCGTAAAAGCTGGTAGTTTTCAAGACGTTAATTTTTCCGTTTATTTCCGTCCACCAAGTTACGTAACATCCTAGTACTCGTTATTCGCGACTGCACAGCAACAGTTTCAAATGCTTAGTGAGGCGAACGTTTTTCGGGTTCAACTGCCTTTGAATGCTGCACATCTATATATACCAGCACCTCAAAGGCAGCTATTAACCGTAAAGTAAACCCAACCACTCAGACGAAACGGTATGTTTCGGAATGTTGAGATGCAGAGAACTACGTAGACTGCTCAGTAAGCTACGCAAATAGCCCATTGCATTTCAGTCACTCACACACCTGTAAGTCAAATCATCTCTGCCTCCATCGTTGAGGGGTCGATCCCAGTTTAACGTCACTGTCGTTTGATTGACAGCTGCTCTGAGGTTTTCTGGCTTGCTTGGTGTTTCTAAGGTGAAAAACAGGTATTTTGCTTGTTAAACCCACCCTTGGTCACAACAAGTTGAGAAGAAATGAAGAGACAGCTTGGGAAAACTCGCCTGTCTATCTGATTATGCTGTAACATACAAACAGCAGGAAAAGTCGACATCACAAACAAATGAAGTACCAAGCCACGTAGAACACACTTGTTTGATCTAAATAAAGGTGCAGACCACCAAGAAAAGTCGCGACTAAAAATCAACGTATGGAACGGAATGAAAGACTTAATTTAATAAACACATCTTACCAAATAACAGAATTTAATCACTTTTACAATTTCTTTGCTACCATCAGCGTGAAGCATGACGTAAAATTCAAGCAGATTTCAACCTAACTGGGTAAGATTGCACATCAAACTCAGTCAAGTGTGGCAGGTCGCGAAACAGTGGAATGTCAAGCGAGCGACCCGTTTTCCGGTCATGTGACAAGCAAACCTCGGTGACAATGCACCCATTGTGATGAAAGACGGACACCATTGCGTACTTAAAACGCTGCTGATACTGAGTACGTAAATTCTCAGGCGCGTTGGACATTTACTTGCGAATTTGATTAAGGATTACAGCGCTGGGTTCTCTGAAGAACCTCGTTCATTCAAATCCTTTTCTCATCACTACAACCAAATTTTGTCTACTTTCACTAAAAGAGAAATGAAGATGGGTTGCATGCGAACGGAATGGTAAAGAACAAGGCATACTTATTACTGCTTTTGTCAAACCGGTTAAACAAAACAACACTTCTACGATCGCGTTTTATACAGTTTACGCACTTTTGCGGCAGAAACGTAGAACTAAGAATAATTTTCACGTTTCATAGATTCTCTACTCAACTGCATGGCAAGGAATATGCATTTACAAGCTCTGCAAAAGTTGATGCGACTTTCTTAACGTGGTCAAAATAAACTTGGATATTTTCACGCAATGTCATGGTTACCGCTTGACCTAAATGTCCGTGGAAAAAAATATAAAACGTTGATATACATAACTGTTACGGATGATTGGTTTTGCTGAAATGCGGCGAACCAAGTGATCCCACTTCGACTTAACACAAGCATCGCGCGAATGCATCAATCACAGCTACCCGTGCATCATTAACCAAATAGAAACGCACATGTTCGACACCAAATTTAGCAACAAGGACTCACGCGTGCAAGGGAAGGTTGGATCATCCAGAGGTGCTCGGAGGTATCCATACATGCATTCGCATATAGTAGCAGCTGCTTCTCTAGATTGGCTGTTGGCAGGGCACCTCGTGCATGGTCCATTGCCACTACTTGCTTTGTACTGACCCCTCCCGCATGCTGCAACAAGTGAAATTTAGATGACTAAGCGACAACGCTTCAACGTTTTAAAATCAGCTGGAAGTCAAAATAAGCTGAATTACCAGCAGGTAACTAAAACAACTACCTGGAACCAAAGCAGAAACAAATGTCCTCTGTTTCTTTGTTAAAAAGGAATTAAAACTGTTACCTTGACAATGCCACTTAAACCAAGACAGGTAATTTGTTTTCAGACGTTATTCTGAATTTGCGAAATCGCAGAAGTTATTTTTGCTGTAGCAACAGAGATTACTACTTCTGGGTGTGAAATCAACACTGGCTCGCCGGCATCCAGTTGATGAAAAAGTCACGCATGTTTCAAATATTTGAGCACAGCAACAACATCTCCGCTGCTTTCTTCACGCACCATCAATCTTTTCAACTGTGGGCGACCTTGTCTGCACACAAAGCTCAACGAAGAAGCTTGTTTCTACAGTCACAAACTTTCGAAAACGATCTCCCAACAACAACTTTTCTTATAGTTGCGAAGTGTTTCTTGGCTTTAGGAGACTGCGCTGGTAAAAGAAATTCATCCGCGAGAGACTTGCCTAGAATATCGCATAGCTCAGTTCAAACGCAGGACAGATGGGAATTCCGGGTCAACATATACCTCACTCTGCGACAAGTGGATAATTTGCACAACATCAGGACCATATTCACGTGCACACCAACCATTTCACAGTGCACTGACGTTGCAGCTGTTTGCGAGAGAGAGTAAAGTGGACTTTACATTGGCCAACACCGAATCCAAACTTAAACCTTTCTTGGTGTCTGACTGTTTTGCAAATGCAAATTAGAGAATAAGTATGACGCAACCATAAAACAATTATGGATTTCGCGCACATCCGTTGCCACCCGGTCTGCTGAGTATTTGATAAGATACCACTAGCAATGTTAAATTGCTTGCATGTATATAATGAAAGAAAAAACAACTTTTCATCCAAAATAACACACACATTTACGAACAACACAGCTTTGGAAGCTTGTATGAAAGCAGATATTTACGTAACTAAGAGTACAATTAATCATCTTTTCTTTCCAGCACAAGTATGCTCAAGACAGATGGAAGCACAACCACCCAGGTCTTTTCGGTCCCAACAAGGGGTTGAAATCGGATCGTACACAGCACCAAGGTCAAGTTGCGCCTCCGCAATCACAGGCACTTCGCAACTCCCAAATGTCAGTATTCGTGAGAAACTTACAGCAGTTGAAATGCAGTAAATCTTCAATCATGCTTGTATTAAACAGCGGAAAACACAAGGCACTTCAATGACAAAACAAAATGACTATAACTAAACGCGAGTAACGATTGATGAAGTTCTAGCTGGACAGACATATGTCAAGATGGCTGTGTGGCTTACCGAAGCTGATAACAACCTTTAATATGTGCAGGCAATTTTGGTGTTGCACTTTCAGGTTGATCTATCACGTTAAAAAGTACTACACGCAGTCACAATTTGTGACCTACTTGTACACGTCAAAACAGACGTCGAGAAAAACAAGCTCAGTGCTGCTCTAGTGACTTTTCTGTTGAGCAAAACTGGATGAAACTCGAAGCGTGTGACGGAAAAGTCTATCGAGAAAACGGAGCAGTTTACAAAACAAAGGTTCGGACGAGAAATTCCACAAAACCATAGCGTTTCAATTACTTCCATGAAAACCGTTCTACTAAAATGCAGCGTTTTGTGTTTGAGCTGCCTGGGAAGAACTGGAAATACCAACCGCGAAAACCCTCAGATAATTCTGCCACAAGTGAAATTTTCGGGGGAGTTTTTTTCTTTAAATGCAGCGTTTAAAACCTTGCAGGTTGATGCAACTGTTTTCTAACATCGATACGACGGTGGCCATTGCGCTGCTGTTCATCTAGCCTAGCTATTCTACAGCACCATGTTTGACAACATCTACACACTGTGAGTAAGCAGGCTTCTTGATGAAATTGTTTTGTCCCTCACATCATGAGAAAATGGGCGGAGCATTACGTGTCCGATAACATGGCCGCTCTTTCATATCGCCAGCGCTTCAGTCAAACTGGCGAACTGGCGCGAAGCTGCAGTTTGTTCAGCGCAGATAACAAACGCCGTGTTAATGATTTGGTTGTGCCGGGAACGCCGTAGTGAAATGGAAATCGTGTTAGGCCCCGCCTCCTCGCGCAATCTGACCTGCGCGGATTCGACGTTGATCTGCTGTCAACCAATAAAATCACGACTCCTCGCATATTTTCAGTCAAACGGCCGCAGGCTTGTTATTTTAACATCGGCTTTGCTTCATCGAACAGCTTTGTCGAAAGACGCTCGAGTCGTATCACAAACACGAGATTGACAATAAGCTAAAAAAACGCTTGTTCTTTCCAGACGTTCCATCGATTACCACGCAGAGCATTTCACGGAAGCCCCGGTGGCAATGAAACTAAACTCCACATGGAAATCGTTTCCAGCAAATACTAGAGGGCGGGGCAGTCATGTTGAAGAGATGTATTCCCACACGCAGCTATTTGGATGTTGTTTACCAAAACAGAAGTGATTGTTTTGAACACAAAACTGGTCCACGATACAACACTCGGTTAATCTAGCGCAACATCACGTCATGCAGGTGTGATGTAAAATTCATTAATATGAGTCCACACAGTGTGCAGAACAAACAGTTTGCAAAAGATATTAATGCCTCCTATATCAGTTTGGTTGAACCGAACTATGGATTCGGTATATTCCGCAACTCACGCTTGTGTGTTTGACTCGATCGGCAATGCACAAAGCCGCGAAAAGCCAAAATCTGCAGCTACGATATTTCCAGGAATACCTTAGATCTACCATTCCGTAGATTTTAAAACGTAGGCAGTTTTCGGCGACTGCTGTTTCAGTATAACACAGTGGTCTTTAACCGGGGGAGCATGCCTCCCCAGAGGCCGTCAATAAAATTCCAGGGGGGCCCAATCCCTTACGCTCTATAACAGGGGACACCAACATGGTGCCCGCGGGCATCAGGTCGCCCGCACGGAGCTCGTGGATCGCCCGCGGGCTTGTTCTGACAACAACATAAACATGATCAGTGTCTTCATGTTAATTTTTATGAATGATAACATAATTGAAGACAAATTTAGCACGTTTTTATTTCAGAAGTGTGTGTATCAAAGTGTTAGCCCTTCGCATGAATTTGTACCTAGTAGTTCTCAGTTTCAAAAAGGTTGGTTACCCCTGCTCTACAACATGGTAAAAAGTTTGATCAATAAACACACCACTAAATACGTTTCTTTTACAGCTTATTTAAAGTCAGGGGGATTGGAAGAAAGAACAATTATTTAAGGGAGGTGTGGTAGAGAAAGAAAAGGTTAAGAACGACTGGTATAACAGCTTATCACGGATGCGGTGACAACTTTCTCATTGTTATGTAGCGTTCGAACTGGGAAAGTAACCTAAGACCAAACTTCCCCAACTGAGTGTTTCACGGAGATGGTAAACGAAAGACGGGTTAGGCAAGTTAAAAAAATAATCGTGCATGACTCTTTAAGACCCGTGTTACGTGCAATCCAAAGGGTAACAGTAAATTCCGAAGCTTGAGTGAGCCCGCAAATTATAAAAACAAATTTGGAGCGATTTCACAACTTTACAAAGACTTGAGGAGATAGCAGCACTGAACGAATATTAACCACATGTATTCATGTATTGAAGGTCGCGGAAGAGAATGCGACAGACAGCGATTGCAGCACAGGTGACACTGACGGAAAACCTCCAGCTCAATGCGACTCAATCGATTTTTAGCGCAGAAGTTAGCTAGTTTTTGACTAATGCACAAATGCGTTTGACCAGCGCATACCTCAAATTTGAGAAACTATCAAAATTCTGGTGCACCTTCGTAACGGGTAGATTGTGATTCGAGAGAAAAATGTCAACCTTCCAACAAGGAAGCATAAGTGAAAGCACAACGTACGATACGACACAGCGACAACATACTGTATGAGTAGAAACTACCAGCACAACGAATCGATGGCTTTTGTTGCTTTGTTCTCCAAAGACAAAACGTTCCGAACATGACCTTGCCGTGACGCAGTGAAATGTGACCTTATTGTGAAGTCGACAGTCAACGCTACGAGAAGCTTACGGGCAATCTGTTCCGGCGTGGACCGATGTGTTTGTAACCTTGCAATTTTGCAGTTCGAGGCTGTAGCACAGATGGTCGAACCTTCCGCACAACTGCAACCACGCCCGCTTCCTGCCCGAAAGAGCAAACATTTCCTCGCACAACTACTGCTGGTCTGTGTCTCAGACAGAGGTGAGGTGAGCGGTCAACTGCAGACTCGTTTGTCTTGATATCCAACGAGCATCACACGCAACTACCGAGGCAGACCGGTTGGTCAGTCTCTGCTAGCTGAAGCGGTCTGTCTTACTTAAAATATTTCCCATGCGTCGGCCTAAACACAGGTTATTTTTCGCTCTAGTGGTCCTAGCATCATCGGTTTATCAGAGCTGAGCCGACTGTGTTTCTTCATACAAACTCACCACCGCATCTATCTGGACATTGTCACTTTAATGACCGATTTGTGGCAACCCAACCTTGGTAAGACACAAAACTCCAACGCGTGGTCACATCAGGTCACATGCGGGAACATTCCCAACAACGGTTTTGCGCTGACCACAAGCCAACACTTGCAACACTCGCCAACTTACCTCTACAAGACGTCAAGGTTGGATCTGGGCTGTAGCCCGCGACGCACACGCACAAGCCTTTCGGAACTGTCCAGTCGCCTTTTCCATTGCAGTGCAGACTGGGAAGAGCTCCATTTTCCTGCAAAAATGAAACAAATGTTTTCGCAAATAACAACCTATAAACATCCAGTACAGACAACGCTCTGTCACTGGGCAAAGCATAATCAGGATGAGGTTCAGTAAACCGAGCTTTTCAACGTTTTTCATTAATGAACAGCAGATTTGAAAAGACCAATATCCTAGCTCTGCCACCAAGTTCAGCAAACGCAGTTTTAATCAACCCCTGGAAAGATAATGCAGTTTATTCAAATCGACCTGTGGGCGTGTTGATACAGTGAACACAAGAGACTGCAGTGATTCAAAAAACGCATGAATAAACAATGTTAATGGGAAATTATGAGAAAGAAACAATTCCGACGACAGATCGAGGCACAGGGTTCAGCGCCAGTCTAACCCCACGGCCACAGCTCCAAACGCAAAACAGAAGAATGCTTTCATGACGTGAAGCTTAAATACTTAGATGGTGTTTTCCTGTACATCAAAAATAGGAAATCTTCAGCTAAAGATACACTTACGGAGACAGCATTCCGAACGCAAGTTCCACTGGTTTCGACTAGTGACGTCACTTCCGGGCCAACGATGGTACGACGGAAGTGCGCAAGATTTTGTGTGGAACTTTTGCAGTACTTGTAGTAAACTCTCATGTGCATCAACGCCATGCACGCCCCGGTGTCCTAGAAATATAAGACATCATTTCGACCAAAGTTACGTGAGCCGGTAGTCGTCTAGCCCGCAGTGAATAAAATGGATCCGGCAAAATCCCGCAAAAATGCGGGCTGGATGTGACGGCTGACGCAACCCAGAGAGAAGGTAGCCGGCAGTCGAACTAAGTGCAAAAAACGATATGCAAAGTGTCGTATGATTTGAATGCCTGGAAACTTCCATGGTGGCGAAAGTAATCCGAAATGCACAATGGCAGCTAAGCTGAACACCTTAAAAGATGTGTAATGGCTGTGCCGGCTGATATAGGCAAACCCACAGGGAAGGTAGCCGGTGTCAGAGTAAAGGAATAAAGTTTGGTGATTGCTGTTTTGACGTGTCTAGATTAAATTGAAACTTTTTGGTTAAATGCCAGATACCCACAACAAGCTACAGTAGCCTACGGGAATAACTATAACCAAAGAAAAAAAATTGGACTTATTTTCTTTTTCTAAGGCAAACTCTAACCCGAAACAATTAAACTAAACACCAAACCCTCAGCCCTAATCAAATTTCTCTGCGATATGTAGAATAATATTCTGAGCATTTGCACATGGCGTGAAGTCAGAAATTTCGCAAGTCAGACATTTCTCTTGACACCGCCAGTTGAGGAAAGTGCAAAAAAACACAAAAGGTGTTGGCCGATTAAAGCAAAGAAAATAAGCCTACTTACTAGGCAAATGTTTAGACAGTACCTTTTTTGAATAAAGACTATTCTAAAACAATTAACTTCCATTTGAGCATGCTTTGTCAATTGACCATTGCCTGAAATTAAACGAAATAACAAAAGACCTAATTTAAATCATTCTAGTGTACGCAGAAAGTTGAAATAATTAAAAAAACTCAAAACAGCAACGTAAGTCGGATATTTTCAAAATAAACGTGTCTCATGAACGTTATCTTTCAACTGACTTACATTTCTTACTTGCAATTGTAGTGTGGTGAGAAAGTTTAAATAATTTTGAAAATTTCAAAAAACTGTGATGTCCGCCAGAATTTTTTCACAAAAAAGTCTTTTGCTGGATCCGCTTTATTTACTGCCGGCTAGGCCACTGCCGGCTCACGTAACTTTAGTTCATTTCGCAAGCAGGCATTATTGCGCCACACCCAAAAGAAGCAGTTATAAAAGAGTGTCCGAACTGATTGAATACAATTCCGGTTCTTGTAAAACACACGAATAATAATTGAGCTTACCTGCAGGGCTAAGTACACGCCTCGCTTTTTCAGCGGACCAATTTCTCGTGTTTCAAAGTTTGTTTCGTGCGAACCAGGGCGGAACCTTTTGTCAGCAGCGATGGTGTCAACCTGTTGTAACGCAGGAAGAATTTAATTAGAAATACGATGAGCTTGTGAAGCGGCCGGAGACATTTCCAAAACATACTATCACAAGACATCATCTCCAACAATTGTATCATCAAACTCCACATCTTGTCTTTTGTTTCTGTAAAAGTTACAGCTTCCTTGAAATTTTTAACCCGGTGTCCTTTTTGAGGTAAATTGTCAATCGCCAGGAAAAACGACTGGTCACCAATACAAAAACTAAAGAAAATAGTCAGTCGGTGCTCTTTCACACTACCAACACTTGCGCCATAAAAACGACCAGTTTCATATTAATTGTGTGCATGTTTCGCATATCGATAGGATACCCACCAGCAGTTAATTTGAAATAACCAAGGTACATGGCAGATGAGGTCATTTCATGGCTGTTTCTTTCGGTCATAGAGCGAAATGTTTTTGAAATGACCAAAAAAAATTAAGTCATTTCGGTCAGAATGACTGAAAATATAGGATAACGAATACTGTTGCGGCGAGTTTTAATACTACTGTGAGATAAATGACCGAAATGTCTCAGTGACGAAAATGTCTCAGCAAAAAATCACCGAAATGTCTCAGCGAAAAGGAAAACAGGTTCATGGTGTGTCTGCTGAAACGTTACAACCTCATTTCATGCGTGGATGTTTTGTGAGGTTGAATCGTTGAATCAATGCGGAGACTTTTCATGCGCGCGTGGAATTTCTAGCACCTCAACTGGTCACTGATTGACTGAGGCAAAAAGGCGAGTAATCTTGCCTCAAGGTCTGTGTCCAGTTCGTTTGCTTGCCAGTGTTGTCTGAACCACAACAAATCTCTTATTCTGTCTGTATTTATAACATCGAATAAGAGCAACAGGATGAAGCATTATGTTTTTTGCGTGTAAGTTAGGGATTGATGTGGGCTGTGCGGTTGTGCCTATTGCTTGTCATTAATTTATTGATACTGTTAAATGTTTGTTTACCACAAGCAACTGTCAATGAACAACGCATTGAGCCCAAAACGGCGCAGAAGCAAACATTAAAGCAGTTTACCACAAGCAACTGTCAAAGCTTTGTTGCAGTATTGCCTCGTGAACAGAAATTAAACGAATATTTTCAACTGTAAATTGTTAGCACAGAAATTAAATGAATATTAGCAAACTGTTTTACTACTACTGTCCCAGTTAATCATTCTATTTTGATATAATTGTCTACTAGCCTCTACGCTCCAAAAACCTTAGGTCTAACAGCAGATCAATGTCGTTGGTATTGACAAAAAGGTAAGTGAAGTGTGAAAGGGCTATAGTTTCTCACTGTTCCCACCCGCAAAAGGACAGAGCACAATTCAAACTAACACCAAAGAAACACTTGCAGGTAACAACGCAACCCCAAAAAATAATTGAGATCACTGGTGGACGCTTCCAAATTTATGATGAAAACAGTTGTTTTCGAAATTTCTAACATGACTTCATTATACTCTTGAGGTTACCTCCATGTTGTTTCTGGTATCACACCGGCTTCATACGACTTAACTTATTTCTTTCCCACACTTTTCGTACAACGGGAAACAGAACCCGCCACACAAAGACCCGGCCTTTTCCGTTCACGAAATCCTTTTAAATTACAGGTACCGCTCCCAACACACAAAAGTATGAGCGAAAGAGAATTTCACCAGGTGGTGTCGGTCAGTGGGGCGAAAGCGTAATGGCGAGGGAAACTATTCTGGAAACCCAAAGGGATAATGATATACTATGACGATCACCGCCAGGTGTTATACTTTTTATCCATAAAAGATGAGAGCATCGGAAATTATTCGGTGCAGCAGAGCTTGGTATCCTACATTAAGTATACGAACTGATTTAGATGTTGACAAAATTAGATGTTGAAACTAAAAGTTTCAATTCGATGCCCAACGCACTACAGTCGACATAACGTGATCGACTTGTTCGCTACATCGTCCTCTCAACTGATTCATATTTTTAAGTGAGCAGCAGCACTACCACGTACACCTGCTGCGATGAGGCCAGTACAGAGCGTTGTACAAGATAGAGCAAGGTGGACCGCGCCGCAAGCAAGACAGGCTAGGGTAGGGTTGCGACTGCTGCAATCAGCTCGACCTCTGCAGACAATAATCAAGCAATCATCACAGCAGTAGCGCACCAGCAGCCAAGTGTTTTGTATCGCTTCACTGACCTTGATATAAGCGTCCTCCCTCCACGGTGGAAAAGTTGTAGTAGCCTCGTCTCTGTCAGTCTCGTAATAATACAGGTTGAAGGTTTCCTTGCAGGTCGCCACATTTTCCACATCTTCGCACGACCTTCAAAAGAGAAATAAACCGTTTAGTCCTAATGCATTCCACAGCGAATTTCAACAAAAGCCACGCGACATCAGCATGTGTCTACCTGTCACAACACCACAAACAATCCTGTAAATGATGACTCGTATTTATTTACCTTTGATGCACGCTGCAACATTTGAGCGAAACTATTTCTCGCCATAAAAGACTGTCGCCTAGGAAAAGCATAACATGCCTTTTGACAGCCAATTGCACGTTTAGAGCGGAAGTTGAAAACAACGTTTACAGTATTTGAGAATGCCTTCCCCCGTTTTTCAAAAAACAAGAACTTCCACCATCGTGTAACTTCGCCTGTCAAATGGATACGCTACGAGTCGAGGTTTCATCCTGCACAGCAAAACCGAGATGACCAACGTTAGGATGATTCTCACCTTATCGTGAACTCAAATTCGACGTAAAGCCGTCTTGCGCCGTTGACAGGAATGTAAGGAGTACGGACCCAGTTATCCTGGTTGGGTTTATGAATTTCACAAACCATTAACATTCGACGGTCGCTTTCATCAGGATGAGGACTGGTTACTTCTTGCCACTGAAGAAGAACAGCACAGGTAAGCGTATGTCCCCCAGTAGGGTCCAATTTTCATTGTCAAGCAAAATATAGCCAAACTGACATTGAGTAACTGCATGCAACATTTTGAAACATGAGCAACTAAACTCGTATTGCGCATGTTGGCACTCATAAAACCGTACAACACTTGAGATGTTCAGTATTGTGATCTCAGCAACCTCGTTTATGTGCAGTACAAACGCAAGGGTGAACAGTCACGTGATTACGGACGACGATTTCGTTTTTCCTGATAGAACCTTCTGCTTGTTTGACAGTCTTTTCTGTTCTGTTCGCAAACATTGAGCGCCTTGTGACAACAGAGCAACTCCACCATACAGATTTAAAAGCTTTCCAAGTTATGTGCGTTCTTCTGACATTTTTCACAAAGACCATTCCACTTCGTACTCAAACATGACGCGATTATCGATGTGGACGTTCCTCCTGTGCGGTAAGTCTTACAAGGTACGCATATTTAAGTTCAGTTACATATTAAATATGGTGAAACTCTTGCGAACGTGACAAAAGCTTTTGTGGGATGCACAAAACTACTAGCTTTTGTGTAGGGTACTTGAAGGTTTTGCAAGCACTGTTTTAGCAGCGCCACTTCCACGTCATGCAGTTTATGCAAAATCCAAACCACAAGTTGATTGCAGGAGGATAATTACAGCATAGTTGTGTCCGTTGCTGCAGTTTTGTTTTTCATCCATCAGGTGCAGGCCAACAGTTTCGGTGTACGCCATTAGCACGGTGAAGGTAAAGAGGATTCATGGCACTAAGGAAGATAATTGATTTTAATGCCACGAGGAGCAACGTGTAATTGTAGCTCTTGATCATCCACCAGGCGGAAACGGTGACCACAACGTTGTTCGTCTACGACGTTTTTATGTCAAGTCAGGCGCACGTGTTTCGTCATGCGTGACTCGAGGAACGGACTATCTATCTGCGTTCGGCAAATGACCCTTTATTAGAAGGTTTGTTAAGCATCGTCTATGTCAGTATGTATTTGACGTGAGCAACTTACGTGCAGTCCATTGATGGATGAGGTCGCCAGCAACACGCGAACAAGTGCCCTGACACTGCGTGAGTCTTTCTGGTTTTAACATTCTTGAAAAACGATAATTGTGGTTGAAGTCTCTATTACACCGATCTTTTGTAACAAGAGTTCTTTAATAGCGCTCTCAACTACCTTACCTTTACGTTATAATTTCACGATCATCATCATGGATTAACGCGACACGTGTGACGTAAGTTCAGAATGAAACAAGTTCTGCATCCGCAAGTCCAACCTCGTGTTTGCAACAAATACAACAACATTGCGCTTTGACCAGCTACTGAACGCAACGAATTGCAGCGGGGACTCCACTTGATCATGGTCCGCCACACTTGCATTCGCGGCTGATGTCAAAAAATTTTTTTCTCCCAATATAAACAGTCTCTTAACTTCAATTTGAACGAAACAACCTACAAGCCAAGTTAATTACAAAAAACACGTTGGTAAATTTTCCGGATGAACTTCTTATTGCGCATGCCATCTACATGCAAATAGGTGTTCATAAGATTTATATCATAATCCAAGTAATGTACGGGAGGCTTGCCCAGCCTCACGTAGTTCAGTTATGAGCTTCGGGCACATCTGAAGCAAATTTTGACATCACAAAATTTGCTTGGTTGATGATCTTGCGTCAAAAGCAGCACTACACTGGCAAATAGGCACTTGGATCGGGGCAAGGCTATGATCAGAGAGACCTGCGTTATGATTAGTCTGAGAGCGGGTGTCTCTGCACAGTTCAACGAAATCGTCGCTGGAGGCTGATTACGACTGAGTCAGTGCAAACATTCGTGGCTAAAACTAGTCTTGCGTAAATTGAGATTGCACGACGTTGAAAGCTTACCGAACTTAACCGACCGCAGGTTTGGCTTTTATTGCAGAAGCTTTACGGGGTGAAAGCAAGGCCGCCTAGAGAGAGAGGCGGTCTTGGTGAAAACCTCGATCATTGGTCTTCAACAGAAATGGCAGCACGTAAATTTAGTCAAGATTTTACCTCAACGAAAATTTCACCTTTTCTTGGCATGGGTTATTTCTTGCAACTGGCATTCCATGAATGCACAAGCATTTTATGCCCGCTCCATCAATCATACAGCCTACTGTTGGCCAAGACTGTGGAGTAGTTCTTATCTTCGCCGTTTATCGGTAAATATCGTGCAGAGCTCAGTGATCAATAAGTGCATGCTGTGGCAGAAGTCGTGTATCTTACCATGGAGCCTTGGGACATGGTCCAGCCAACGTCGGATGTAGCTGTTCGTGTGTCCATCAGGATTGCTGCAAGCCACAAATCAAACATAAGAGTTTAAAGCGAGGATGTGACCGACTGTTTTGGTATCAGCTACGAAATAAAGCACGAAACAGGATGAGTTGCTCTTATAACAACATACCCTGGTAAGTAATTGCACAATATTAGGTTTAACATTACCCAAGTAGCGCAGTCCTCAAAGGAAGCCGGCGGTGTTTCTGGGGAAGTTAAATGCAAACTACGCAGAAAAATGCGACGAACAATAAATGCAATTTTTTAATAATTTAACCTCAATTTGCCAGGCGTGGCGAAAACTTAAGCTCATTGATGATCGCAACATCAAACGAGACGCACCCGGACCGAACAAAGACCTTACCACACAGAACCAAAGAACAATCGGCTCAAAAATGACCAAATGACAATAAAGAAATTTTTGTTTGTCACACCAATTTTGCCATTGGGTCCTACCACCCCTGCTGTAGGGCAACAGACTGAGTTTGTCTAAGATCACGTGACGTTTGCCATCGAAACGCTTGCTCTGTTTTCAGTAGGAAGTCAAACAAGTCTGTGGTTGAAAGCTTCAAAACGAAATGCACAACACGTTTGAAGGTTAGCAGTGCCAAAAGCATAGCTGCAGCTTGGCAGGGGCCTGGTCCAAAAAAGTAGCACGAGATTTTTAATCGCACTGCCACTAATAAAGGCTCGTTACTGAAGCGCTAATGTGCGACAACGCACAAAACCAACGTAGCAAAAATATTTTTCCTACCAAGAAGTTACTTTTCAAGAAATACTTCGCGACATTTGCGGCTGGTGGAAAATTATATACGTTTCAAGTAAAAAGAAGTAAATGTTTGAAGATACATGATTTTTGCGCTAATAGTTGTGTTTTCACTTTTACAAAATTACCGCTAAAAATCAACTAATGCCACTGAAAATCACAATCAAATGTCCCGTTTTTGAAAATGCGAGTTAAAGAGACAGCCAACCGCATGGCGCAACGATAAAATCACTTACTCCCAAAGCAGCCCTTCGAAGAACAGAACACTTCGACTAAATGCATTGCGTATTTGAACGGCAAGAAAAAGACCAACCCTGCGTTATGTTTGTCGGTAATAGGCAGCATGCGGCCAATACACGCGCATGTTAGCTTCAAGGATTAATTGTAAATTGATATTAGTCAGAACAGTGGAGACGAGGCACAGGAGGGTGAAACGAGTCGATGATGACACTTAACGACCAATGACATCACTAAGCGAACAAATGAAGTGGCAAATACTCGCTGAGCCAACTTCGGTCACAAACGACACCGAAACCGGCACCCACGCAACCCCTGTAGCTGGCACAAGACCAGACTGGAAAAGTAGGAGTTCCTCATCCAGCTATAAGAATTGTCTGGAGCAAAACCACCTTGGCACAGGGCCAACAAAGGTGCAACCGAATTATCTGGCTGGTCTACCCCTAGTTTACAGGGTGTCCGAATATTATCAAGCTTCTGTTAACGAAAGACAAAATTATTTTTGGTCTTTTTTCAAACTTCTGTCAGTAATTTTTCAAAACTAAGTAATTGTGTTACACAGTCAATCAGAATATTCTTTGTTACTTCGCAGCCGATTGCGTTTTAAACTGTGATGCAACAAACGTCCTGTGAAATGAATTGTAAGGTTTGGAGAGCGCGACAGTTTGCAGCGGTGAGCCAAGGAATCGTAGTTCAATATTAAAACTAAAGTTTGCACAGCACTTGACGTGCAGCAGGTCGAATCGTCTTTGTCGTCAGAGCGTCTGAGACATATGGAACAACAGTAAACATAAATCGGCCGAGATGGCGGAACTATTTTCGTGCGTTGCTTTACACCAGTGTACTTCTGCGTAATGAGTATCCCGCCAACCACTTGCTGCTGGTACAAGAGCTCTCACCAATTCCAGGACAGAGCGGTTTTGAACTGAGTGGAGTTGATTGAGGAATGTGAAAATGATCAAAAAGTTCGTTGACGTTGGGGTGGTTACGTTACATTTTTACACTAACTCCTTCACAACTATTCGTCAAAGGTGTTTGATACTTATACTGGATATTTTAAGCGCTGCAAGACGACGCGAAACTTTGTCAGTTACGTCCGACGTAGACGGCATGCGACTCTGCAATTACAAAAGGTTTCGAATGAAAAGCAAATGAGCAAAGTCATGTTAATATTTAATGAGACGGCTTCGATCACTGATGTTTTTCAGCAAACACAGAAATGAATGTGCTCTGGGCATGGACTACCCCGAAAGTTCTCGTCAGATATAAACGTTTTCGTTAAATTACTTGAACCTTCTAACAAACCAGCTCCAAGGTATTCCATTAAAAACCTTCGCTAGAACTGTACAGATGCAGCCAAGAGAATTTTCTGTTGCCGGGGACAATACACAGCGATTTCGTTCTTCGAAATTTCGACATCAGCCTAAATGTGTTCCAACCGATAAACCGTTGTTTGAAAGCTTGCTCTTTCTAACTTCGCTCCAACGGGACTTTAGTCTATCGATTGTCACGTCTTTTCCTGAACAAAGCGGTTACATACTCGTTGACCTGTTTAGCATTGCAGGTTTTGTCACGTGACATTAGCATGCACTCCTCATTTGCGAAAGAAGTTAAAACAGGCGCTGTGGGGCTGAACAACGTTTTACATGGTTTTGGAAAATGTTTTTGTCAATTTCAACTTTGTACCCAAAGAGTTTCACCACATGACCAGGGCAGGGCAGCAGGCGGAAAATCACGACTAAAGCACATGAGCTGCAAACAAATCCAATGAATTTTTCCGGTTGGTGCGCAACGCGATGGACATGTTTAATAGTATTTTAAGCAGGTCGGAACTGAAGAACCATATACCGAATATTTTCTCACGAGTAAAGGTAACTGCAAGAAAACATCAGGATGCTACTGCTTGATTGAGCCCACAAATGCGGCTGTTGCATGTACCTGCTGCTTCTGCTGGTTAGCAATTTGTAACATCATCATCACGAGTAATAAGTACGAGTTCCAGTTGTTGATGTGTGATCTTTAGCTTATTTGGCCGACATACGTAAACTGACAGCAACACAAGACTGGTACAACAGCAGCCCGAAAGTTCTCTGGGACACTGAGAATAACTTATCTCTATGCTGCAACGAGTTTGTTCTTTAATAATAAATGTTTAGGATTCTGCCTTTGATGCCGAGAGATTAAACGCGGGGCCTCGCAGTCTCGCACACTCTGGTCAGTGACAGTCTGTGACGTCATAATTCGCGACGAAAAGTCCAAATTGAACGATTAGGAAACCGCTGTGTTGTCTACGTCATGCCTCGCAAACCTAACTATGACAAAAACCAATTCTAAACTGAAAATGAGAATACACAATTTGACATTGTACGCTGATTTTGCATTTTCTAGATTAATTTAGACAATTCAATTATTGCTACCGATTATTCCAAAGTTCAAAGTTTTGGACTCAAAATTTCTCAGGATAATGTGATGAGGCGGTGCACAATGATAGGGGAATTTCTATCAGCGAAAATGCTTTCTCAAGACATTTAGAAACAAAAGCATATGGATTGAAGAAATGTTACGCACAAGCAAAGTCTATTTGAGACCCAAAGTCGTCTATTACTCCGCTGCTTCAGTGCGTTTTGGTCATGAACCACCGAGAGCTGTGAGACTTAAAGCCATGCTAATACTAACATCAAGGGCTATATCCGTACAATAACAATTACGTGCCTCAGCAAAAATTAAGACAACAAACCTCACCTTCCTCGCACTTTCCACTGAGGTTGCATCCACATGTCAGCAGCACAACCATCCACAAATCAAAAGTATTCATTTCAATATATTTTCTAAACTAAATTAGTCCTTCGACAGTTTCAATGCAAAAAACTTGTTCGCCGAAGTTCGCTTTTACTCAATTGCATTGTTCTCTGCGAACCACAGCTCGACAGTCTCCACACTGACCGCCCACAGGATTTGAGTTGTTGTGACGAAACAAAAGTCTTTTTTTCCTCCCTTCTCTCAAAGATCAGCACTTCGCAAATTCCGCCCTTTTTATCGAGAGCCGTCTTTTCCGTGTCTCACGAGCGACGAGGAAATTTGGTATTTCCTCTGCGAGGAGGTTGGCTTTGATTGCGCAACGAAGTGATGCTTCAGCCTATGCGGCGGAAGTTCAGTTTTGCGTGATGTGATTGAACCATGCTTTAGTTTACACGATGCTTTCATCAGCAATTTTGCGTGGAACGTACGAAAAAGCAGCAATAACTGGGTCAAGGATTCGAAATTCTGTTGCAGCCTAAACTGAAACGATACGTTACTAATTTACCAAATTCAATATCTGGAACACCTGTCGCGATTTTAGAGATACCGTATAATCAGGTGAAATTACTATCGTTTGAGTGGCAAAGACTTGCGATTATTACCGTGCTTTGAACATTCAGTGTTAGGGGAACTGCGTCCCCAAACACCGATAACGACAAAAGTGCAACATCGAAAACTGCCGAAATGCAACCGACTTCAGCGTCAAGTTCTGATGAAACCATCACAGTTAAAATAATGAATGATACGCTCTCTGATTTGGAGTGAAGCGCAGTGACCAAACCAGAGAGAAATTATTGCAACCGTGTGTACGTATATCTTAACAGAATTTAACATTTGTGTGGAATGATGCAAGCGCTGAATGAAACTGATAAATATATTATTGCGAAATGCTGCAACAATGCCCAAGAAGTACCTCAATGCACTTGTGAAATTTACATTCGTGTATATGTATTTACAGAAATCATGTATGAAGTAACGTCATTAAGTCAGATTTATATCCTGCGTTTTTAGGACACTATAATCTGTTCCAAGCAATAGAAAACTATGTGACGCCAGAACAAACTTCGGACACCTTACACAAAGTAATAGATTGGTTAAAAGAATTAATCCAAATAAATGAATATGAACCAGAAATAAAGAGCGAAATATTCATTTGTTGCGAAGGACAAAAAGTCCAAGTGGTGACTAAAACGAGAAGTCAAAAGCCGTACATAAGCAAGTGGAGATTTACGCGTGAACCGTGCAATAGGAATACAGTTATTTAATTGTATATTTGTGTGTTACACATGGCTAACATACGACTGTTAAAAGAATATGCTAAGACTGGAGCAGTGAAATGTCAGTGAAAATTACAAACACGTCTGCAAAGATGCAACGTACCTCGCGTACAATTGGCTCTTGTGTGGCATTTGTAATTATGCTTTAGGCAGTTGTCATGATTATTTGGTTAGCTGGTTCGCTAGTTGGTCAGTTAGTCAGTCAATTAGATCAGTTATTAAGTGCATTGACTAAGTATTTATATTTTGTTATAAAGTTCCTTTGGATTTGATTTTTCGGAAAAGCTTCAGTAAATCACCTTCATTTCAGTTTCAAGATCTTTCGAGCACGACAAGCGAGGAAAATTTTATCAGTTTTTCAAGTATTGCTTCTACTCGGGTTTTGATTGACTTTTGCAGAGATTTGTAACCAGGATCGCGACAGAGGATTGGTACCCAAATTGCAGTTTTCTTGTCACTGATCTTGCAAAAGCAAGCTTCTCTTTGCTATCTTATGATCACTGTCCACCTGTTCTTAGGGCTGGCACCTTTTGGGGAGGGACTTGGGAGGATGTTGTGTTGCAAGTGTGCATGTGTGTTACATATGCATCAATATGTGTTGCATATACAGTATTTCCATTTTTTCTGTCTTCATGAACGTGACGTCGCATAATTAGATGATGTCACCTAACAACATGGAAAGTGTATATTTCTTGAGTTTTACTGATATCAGAGCGTACGTGAAACATACAATAGAGTGTATTGTGTAACGTCTTCACTCCCACACGCAAAACGCTAGACTTTAAACATGCATCGCAGTAAAGAGAAAAACACAAATACACGAAAGAAGACGAGGATAGATGCATTGCAGTAGTATAGAGTATACGCTTGATGGCGCTAATGCATTTACTGTACTTTGATGAAATACAAGCTTTTAATACACACGCATGAATGTCGCCATCATAATTATTATAATGAAAGATGCAATGACTTCCAAGTACATCGATGTATAGAATGCATGAGGGAGCTGGAGGCTGCGAAGGACCAAGGGTCATCTAGGCTGCAGACCTCCCAAGGACGAAGCTGCTTGTAGTGTAAAGGGAACAGTGTATAATAGTTAGTAAATGTCGTTTGCTCTGGGTATAAAATGTAATATATGCAAAGCGGTTATATGGTAAATTGAAGTAAAATGCGTTGCAGGCAAGGACAAGCCACCAGAAGAAAACGGTATAAATTTGTCATATTGAACATTTACTGTTTTTATACATTCAAAATATTCGTGAATGCCAAAGAGGAAATGCGTCAAAAGTTATAGACCGCTGCAGCACCGCAATAGTGTCACGAGATTTAAGCAGGTTGAGAAACAGTCGCGCAATCATGCTTTGCGGAAAAGAACTCGTCAATGCATTCATGAGAAACGGAAGTGCATTTGTTTTGTGTCTGTAGACTAGGCATCCCACAACTTCATACACTGGTTTGAAGCGACTAGTTTCTGTGAGCGCAACAAAAGCCTATCGATGTAATACATAACAGAGATACTTCATGATTTGACACTTTCCACTGTAACAGCGATATGTATTTAAATCAATCCTCTTGATTTATGTACAACAATACATAGGAACACAAAGTATGGTTCTAGCAGCTGAGTAGTACATATTTCTCTGCCAGAAAAATGTACAGTGATTCATCTAGGTTTAGGTGGGAAACACACGTTGTACTGCTGCGCCAGCAGCCATGTATTCAGAACTGGAAAAGCATTCTAACATATAAAATTAACGCACTTACGTATGCATTTTGCTTCTGGCAGTTTGTTGTTCAAGTATAAGTAGTCGCTTGCATTGAACGTTTTGTTTCAGAGTTCACGGAAGGTAATATCTTTGTGGTAGAGTTAGTTGTTAAGTAATTTTCCACAGTCCATCTGTTTATAATCAACATCAATTCTGTGAAGAGATCATCAGGTGAAGTGACGGTGACTCATTTTTGAGATGTCTTGAGCTTAGCTTTTATATTGCCATTTCGAGTGTAGCAAGAGATAAACGTATCAGAACAGGATTTTTGCATGTACTCCAGTAGCTTGTGCCGTACAAGGTGTGAGATCTTCACAAACAAAGACTGTCTTCCTTCGATATTTTTGAGTTCCCGTTTGTTAGTATGAAACTCGTTTCTTTTTATGTGTCTTCCTTCGATATTTTTGAGTTCCCGTTTGTTAGTATGAACTCGTTTCTTTTTATGTGTGACACAAATCTTGCAATGACTGGGCGTGGATTCTCATTGTTTCTTCTTTTTTGTCCTAGTCGATGTACTCTTTGTATTTCATTATCTTCGAGATCGATTTCGAGCTCATCTGCAATTTTGAACAAGATCTTTCCCCCATCATCGTTGTCGTCTTTATTTTCGTCTTCTCCATAAATAAGAATATTTTCTCTTTTTGCGTATTGTTCTTATCTGTCAAGTTGAAAGACAAGCAGATTTGTTTTCTGAACCATCTCATCGCGTAGTTGTTCTTTTTCTTCTTCAAGCTGATTCAACGTATTTTCACATTCAAACATCTTTTTTTGTATTCCGTTTAGCTTGTTCTCAAGATTTTTTGTGATGTTACTCAGCTTGTCCAGCTTTTCATTCTGAATGTTGGTTGACTTGAGCATTGTTTCTTTCAATTCCTTCATGCCTTGCCATACCGTAGTTCAGGGGTGGCCAACTTATCTTCGACTGGGATCGACTGGAAAATTTCTTGTTAACTCGCGATCGACCGGTAATAAAGTCACAAGTAGAAAATGTCATAAAATGCAATAAAAAAGAATACTGATTGAAA
>Ga0210059_1000296_pt1 | contig 57911 bp, 24 predicted proteins | sample Ectturendosymbi2_FD_188042 | JGI IMG/M metagenome (GOLD analysis project Ga0210059, IMG submission 188042) | Ecteinascidia turbinata endosymbiont from Florida, USA - Sample 2 (SPAdes) (version 2) | ecosystem: Host-associated > Tunicates > Ascidians > Unclassified | place: Key West, Florida... | reverse complement strand
ATCCCCGTCACCTTGAGGCAGTGCCCGGCTCGCGGGAACGTCGTCGTAACCGCTTCCCACGTTCTCGCTCACGTCACTGCCCTCGGTCGACGACGCGATCTTCTTCTCGCGGTTCGTCATCGCCGGGCGATCGGCCGAACGCTCCTTGCGCAGCTTTTTCTTTTTTTTCTTCGACTTCTTTTCTTCGGACGACGAAGCCGGCGACGACCTCGTCTGCGCCGGCGGCTCGTTCGAGGTCAGCACCCCCAGCAGGCTGGTGTAGCAGAAGCGGCAACTGTAGCCCGTCAGGTTCGCGTTCACCTGGCCGCAGCTCGGACAGGTGACGTCATGGTTCCTTAGCGCGTGACAAGCGGAGCACCTGCGGAAGAAAACTGAAGATTGCAGTTGAAGACGCAAGTTGCGAGAAAAAAACGCAAGTAGAACTCAGGAAGGTGTTCAGATTTGCCACTTTGCAAACTCAGCCAGAGTCAAAACTAAATGCCTGGGTTTGCGCTTTAAACAAAAGGGATAATCAACTACGTCAGCAATGCTCGATTCTTAAGTCAAATTTTATGAAACACTTTAAGAAAAAAGAAATGTTAAACATTTTAAACGTTATCAAGGAGTGTCACGAATCACAGTGGCTACGAAGCCAAAGCAAATTTCGGTCGATAGTCAAAGCTCAACATAACATCAGACTTTGTCAGGTGACGGCAGGTACTTCAGACAATACACAGCTGCAGTTTCCGTCAACATCCTCAGTCGCAACTTACGATTTTTGAAAAGTCACCGGTGAAAAATATCGCACACAACAACAAATCAACGCACGCGCGAATAAGCGTACTCCCTACCGAAACGATGAACTCATTGCATCACCGCACTGTGGACATACGCTGGGAGCGGACGGTTCAGTTTGCGCTTGGCTAGGAGGGAGGGCGGTTGCAACATTCGAACGGTGGGGAAGCGACTTTGGGCTGTCGCTGGCCGCCTGTGGAACAACACCAGTTGAGGTGGAGTCTTTCAGTGAGCTGGCGCGGTCGCCTGAAGCAGTGGCGCCAGAGGGGCCAGCGCTGTTGCTCGAGACCGGGGGTACCCGGTTGGAGGACGGTGGCAGATGGTTGCTAGACGGAAACGGTGCGCGGCTGGCGACTGAGTCAAGCACTGGTGGACTGCTTTTGGTGCTTGGACTGCTTGAATGCAGGGCAGCGTCTGTCTGGCTTGTGGACGCTGCAGTCGCGCCAACTACGTTGCTGGCAGTGGTACGTGGTGGTCCGGCCGGGGCTTGACCGAGAACGCGCTCGGTTGACGACAGGACGGAGATTCGCGGTCGCTCGGGCGGAGGCGCGACATCCTCGGGCGGGAGTGCGACATTGACGATCTTCTGAAACTCCCTGCGACGAAACACGCGCGAACAGGTTGGTGAGAAAGACGCCGAACTCCACCAGGCGTTCAGAATTCCAACAACGATTACATCGATGCAAAAACGCGGAACTCATCGCTCAGGAGGAGATACAAAGTGTGCAACATCATCTTAAGCTTCACACTTGCAGCCTATTGCTACTGCCGGCGTTTAACTTAGCTTAAATCTGTAGTGGACACGTTTGATGGCGATTTACCAGCAAGCTGCTCAAATGCAGGTGGCTGTGAGAAATCCTCACGGATTTTCTTACTGCATAAAGTTCGAAGTGTCATAAATGCTGATTCAACCAACGCAGGGCCTATTCTGGTCATGCTTAACTTGCAGCTTACACAGTACTGCAGTGCCTATTACGATGACGAATAGCGAGTAGCACTTCGTCACATACTTTGCCGCATTTTTCTTCGTTTGCTTGGATTGTACAAGTAACCTGACCTACTTCAAAATGAAGTTGACTTAAAACGGGTTTGGCCAGACTTTAATTTAGTCTACTTCCGTAATTGGCTTATAAAGGACCAAAAAAAAATTTTGTGACAGTGATTGGCTACTTTGAACATGTCAATTTTTCTGTAACAAAAATTTTAGCGGCACGCTTTTCTTGAGATAGACATTAAGACACTATTGCAACAATCAGATAGTCACCAAATAAATTTTGTTGCCAATATGACTTCTTCAGAAACACAAAATTGCAACTTTCATTCATATTTTGCTTGAGAAACCTTCATACTTTTAATACAGCCGCTTTTGATAGCAATGGCCACAACATTGCAGTGCAAAGAAAAGTAAGAAACATCCTCCAAAGGTTACTCGACGAAGCAATTAATAAATTCGAGTTGTACGATACGAGTGCCAAAAGTTTTAGCACGAACGCTAATTTAAGGCTTTCTTATTCACGCAAACCGTTTGAACCGCATCTTCAAAAGCGATACAGGCACGATTGGTTTTCGCACTTATACAATATTTTTCATTTTCCGGGACATCACTGCGCGAGTTAGTCACCGTAGATCAGTGGTTCTCAAACTTTTTGAGATCGCGTACCACCTGATGTTTTTTAATGTTGGAGTGTACACCCCTGGTTTCAGAAGAACGTAATTTGCTCAAAATGTACTTAAGATTAATATAGCAAATAAACGAATTAGCAACATCAGCATAACACACGAACGAATTATAACACAGAAACGAATTAACAAAGCTTTTCGAATACGACAGGAAAGCTGCTCGCGTACCACCTGAAAAGCCCTCGCGTACCACAGTTTGAAAACCACTGCCGCAGACACTACTCGCATTGCTGCCAGGCAAACGTATTCACGCAGCGCACACTTACATTTGCAGGCGGGTGTCGGCGATCACGTGACGAGTCTCAAGCAGCAGGTGTTTGACGTTGTCAGGAGCGAATCGACACTTGATCAGTGTAGTGGCCACATTGCCGACGAAGATATTCAGACATCGGAGCAGACGTTTCACGTCGCTTTCTTCGCGCACACACAGCTCCTTCATCCACTGCGACAAAGATACGAACTTCACGAGTGGTCGAGTTTGCGTCATGCGCAAAATCCACCTTCAGCTTCGATTGTTAGGTTAGTTATGTCGAGCCCGACTGACATTGAACTGTGGTTTTCACCCGAAACATTACATGACGGCGGCCCAACCTGAAATTTTTAGCATATCACTTAAGTTGGACACCAAGTTTTAGTATCAGACCTACAACATTGCATGGAGCTTTTGAGTTAGAGATGTTCAAATGGTATAAAATCTGACAGCCGTTTTGCAAAAATTCAAAAACGTCTGGTTTTCGGCACAAGATGTTAACTTATTTGAAATCTGACACTTAACGTTTAACGAATGACCCGAATTTCACTATATTATAGCAGTGCCTCTTGTATCTTTTTCAAGGTTTCGCTACACTATAACCTCTACAAGTGAAGCTAGTATAGTCCATAAAATCATAACCTTGTGTTGACTTCAAAAAACTTGGTTCCGTTTCACTAAAACCTCAGAATTTCTGGTTTTCAGGCCATCTTACGACAATTTTGTAGCACGCACAAAAGATGACCATGGTTCGATGCGAACATTGCGTCACGCGTTTCAACATGAGGGCAGAACTAGAAAAAGTTTAAATCCGGCAACATTTGAAAATGCAAGTCAGTTCAAAGCGCACTTGAACTGAGCAGAGTTTTGAAAGTTGGTGAAGATTTGAGGCAAAATACGGTATTCCCCGTTAGCTTTAGAAAACGGCGAAATTTCTATACCACAGAGGCATAATTTGCAAAAAACGCCAATCAGCAGGAGACGTTTACTAACTAGCAATATGCGACTTTGACAAGATGCGTTCGTGGAAAGCGCTCCGAATCGAGGAACGTGGTTGGGAATGTACTGTACTGGGAAAGTGCAACATCAACCGTTTCGCACAAAACAAACTGCAGCTTAAGCAAATACTAATTCAGCGCACTTGTTTTTTTTGCGCAGCCACGATGGTAAAAAGAGAAATGCTGAATTACTGCCAAAGTAACAACAAAAGATGTAATTAGTATCTTCCAACACAATGATGGGGTATGCCTTGAGGTTACGTACTGTGATCACATCACATTCTCAAGGGTATACACCAGATTAGGTTGAACGTTTGTACAGTCACCAAAAGCAAAAAGGAGTTTTCAATTAACCTCGTATAACCAATGTACTGGATCCCAGAAATATGATCACTGAACAACACTGATCTTAGAAAGGTCAGGCCACTCTACCGCAAATTCACACCACTGAAACATAATACTAAAACTGAGGTGTATTCAAAGGGTAAAATCTTTTTGCTTGTTCATCAAAATGTTTCCTTACTTGACACATCAAAATCGTTCATACTTTGTTTTGAAAAGAAAAGATGGAATGAAATTACAGTGGTAGTGGCACTCCACAATGTTTCCTAATCGCGTTTAAAGAAAAAAGCCTTATTACATCATGTGATTACCAAGCTACACCTAGAAAGACATCTTCACAGTCAACTCAAACACAGGAATAGTATCTGAAATGACTGAATGAAGCCGTGAGGTAGTGGCAAGTTTTCACAACCATCAATCTCTGTTTATAAAACCACCATGAGCATAAAACCAAAAGTGTAGAAACTATCATAGTGAAACTTCAGGCTAACAAAAGACTAGTTCATATGTTTGAAACACATCGCACCAAAAGATTTTAATCTGCAAACTACAACACTGATAGGTCTAAAGGAAACAATTGACAAACCTTTGACTATCTGCATACAACAATAGTTCCAAAAGAAACTAATTTTAATCTCTGTGTACTGCCACCAAATACATAACACCAAGAGCGAAGTGAGACCGCAGTGAAATTTGGGGCTAGTAAAAGCTTAATTCATATCTATGAAACATACTGCACCAGAAAAGTTTTATCTGCAAACTACACTATGCTGACAAGACTTACAGAAATACTTGGGACATTTGTGACTAACAGCATGTAACAATACACCAAACAAACTGAATGACAATATGAATTAATTTAAATTTGCTTAACTCATGAATCACTGTCTACAGAACAAACATAAATGTAACACTGAACTTGAAGATACACTGCAGAATTTGAAACTAGCAACAAATTAATGAACATCCTGTGCTTGAAACATACCGTACCAAAAAAATTTAACCTGTAAACCTTTCCCAGGGTTCCTACGCAATTTTGAATATAAATTTCCAGACTTTTTCAAGACCTTTTCTAGACAACTTTTCCGAATGACCTACCCAGGTTAAATACAGGGCACAGGCATTATAATGTCTAATACGATATAAGTGAAAATGATAACAATCTTGAATAAATTAGTATGAAGGTGCATGTAAAAAGAAGTCTGGAAAATAATTTTCTTTTCCCACACTAACAGACCAAAAATTTTTTCCAGACTCTGTAGGAACCCTGTATAGGGTATACCACTGACAGGATAAAAGAAATACTTAAGACACAACAACAGCTAGTGAATGGAAATATATAAGAAGTGAATGGAAATATATAATACTTTCACCTGTTATAATCGTGAATCATTGCACACTGAACAACCGCAAACATAACACCGAAAGTAAAGGAACAACTACAGTGAAACTGGAGACTAGAAAAACGTTATCCATCCTGTCTAAAGTAATGAAAAACTATTTCAGTACAAACTGAATCATTTGTATGACTGCAACTTGGCATTACTGGAGAGTAAACATGGCACACACTAATGTAGTCCAATAAGCATAAAACCATTAAGTACTTTGATTGAAACACTGGCAATGACCATTTTCATCCAAAGGCATTCCAGTTCTATATAATTGCAAGATTTTACTTTAAGTAGTGCTAGGTAAATAAAAGAGAATTTATTCGTGTTTTTTCTGCTTCTAAAATACCAATCAAAGAATCAATACCACGTGTGTTGTACTTATTACCATCTTTTCCGTGAGATTGTGGAACACACGTTGGGAATTACTGCTGGATGCACGTTTAAAGAACAGTACGCAATAACGGCTATTTCTAATTTCAACATTTTGGGAAAAGAAAGAGATAAATCTGACAGATTTATGAGAAGTTTAAGAATTCTTCACAAAACGTTGCCCGATTTTTACTAACTTTTAGCTCAACGAGCTGGTACAGTACAACCGCAAACTTCAGGCAGTGACTACCAGGAAGTTACAACAGGAGGGACGTTCCGTTCCGGCCGCATTGCCAAGACAGTAAACAACGCAACTGCGCAGATATAAAGAGACTTGTCGGCTGAACACAAAAAAAATGAAATTCAGCGTTATTTTGGTTTGAAATTGAAACAATCTGCATGAAAGCGGGTTACGAAAGTCCTGTGCTCATATTCGGTTGGACGTGGTTACGGTGTACTCGATGGCGTTGCTCGCTGATGACAAGCTGTGGTGATCCTCTATCTAATAAGACTGTTGTGGCGATAACAGACATCAAGCAAACCGAGCCTTGGTGACCAAGGGGAAGAAACTTGTAGTTAAGCTCGCTGAGATCGTCACCACTTCATTCGGCAGGTTTGTTTACGTGTATTTAATGGAATAAATGCTTTTCGATTTCGCTTGTCTTCTGAAGTTGTACAACAGCTTACCAGTGAAAACAAACGAGATTTGCAATGACTGAAACACGCAACGCTGAGAAGTGTGAAGTACGTATATAGGCTTCGCAGCAGTCTTCGCGAGATGCGTCATGCATGAAAGTGGAAGAAACGTCACTCACCAAGTTAAACTGCTGGAGAGTGTGACGAACAATCGCCTCCAAACGCGCCTGCATCCGTTGGTTGTAAAGGGTGAGCCAGAGATTCACCCAACGATCGGGCATCTGCGAAACGATTTCGTTAAAACAGAAAACTCCGTTTCGCGCCAAATCAGCATCCGTTAAAATCAGCAGTGGTAACAGAGCCTACGTCCGTTATCGAAACACTTCGGGTAAGTTATAAGTTGTGGTACGAACTCGCAACGGTAAGAACGCCAAGCTGCACACGCTGAGCATCAGCAGCAATGGAGGTAGACCGCTCCTTCGAGATCGCTTCACTACTGTTGATACACATCGCACTAGCGACGTCCAACTCTCAGCGCGCTTCCCGTTCACGACCCTTCAAGCACGAAGCCTGCATGTGACTCGTCGCGCCGTTGCGTAAGTTTGCTCCCCGGGGCAGACAGGCGAGGCCATTACGCACTCGCATGCAGTTTGAAAGGGAGTTTTTTTTATATACAGTTTCACATGAGAAACGAGTCTCGGTATATGTCATACTTAGCACTGAGAAGGACCAACACTAGGCTGAATGCTCAAGATAATGCTTGCCCACGTTTATACGCTCGCCAGCTGCGTACTGTACAATAAAGGTTGTCTCGCCACGGAGTTGCGAACGCTGGCATGTTATTAGGTGCGACGCAGTGACTGCTGTCGTTTGCAAAGTTGGTCAAAATCGTAAGTTCTGGAAGTTATTTCGCGGTTGATGTTGTGTAAGTGATGCATGCGAACTGACGAAGTTGACCATTCCACAGATGAAGAGTCTCCAAAACTCTCATGACATTTCGAAGTGATGATTTAGCAGTCTAACAAATCCCAGCCGAATTCAGCATCGCTTCATACGGTTGAAGATCCAACAATTGGTTAATTTAATACACAAATTCAATACCACTGCACAAAAGTTTGTTTAAGCGCTTGCCAAACAGCAACATCACTGCAGTTCGGAGAATAACAAAATTTAAATTCAGTTATATTTGGTCACATGAAGTAGGAATAAATAAAAACAAGCAGCTTGCGTCGAAAACACAAGGAAACAAACGCTGCAAGTCGTGAATTGGATAAAACTGAATGATGCTTCGATTAAAAGCAAAACGAGTTCGACAAAAATCGGATAATATAAGTTAAAAGTACCTTGTCGGAGCATGCGGCGCAGATGAGCCAGCTCAAGGTCTCGTGAGCGCACAGCTTCGTGTACTGTACGATTATATCCGACTTGGTCGTCGCTGTTGGATCGTTCAAGATCTGGATGACCTGGGGACGGAGTAAAGTTGAACAAAGGTCAACTTCTTCCAGTCCTTTTAAAAAAGCCGCAGACCTGAGCTGGAAGATGACTCGGACCATATTTAACAAACTTTCTCGAATCAAATCGAATACTTCTCGCAAAACAAGCAGCAGCTTTTGCTTAACATTCATGCGAAACTCTGCTTCGATCATACGTTATATTTTATCGTTCAGGCAAATCGGAACTCAACGCAAGGATGAGGTCGCGTCGACGAGACATCGCGAACGATTGCCACACATGATAGCATTGATATCCGCAATCATCTCTTTTAAACATAAATATTAATATTTGTTTTTCGCACCTTCACAAAACTATCTTCAAGTTATTTAAGCAACGCCTACTACGAGCCGCTACTTTCACAGCGCAACCGGTTGAACTTTGCTGCATCATGTTACTACCTGTGCAGCACCATACTTGTTTCTTTCTGGTGCAGCTTATCCTTTAGATCAGTGGTGGGCAATTAGCGGCCCGCGGAAGCAAAATCCTTTAAATCTGAAAATTCCTTCCACTTAAAGGAAATACCAGTGTTGAAGCTAATTTGAACATAGATTTGCTTAGTACCATTAGAGGATACGGCCCTCCGCCTAATGCGGCCTTCCCAAATTGGGCCGATTGTATTTACTAAAACATTTCTTGAAAAATACACATTTTCTATCAATTAGATCGGGAAATTTTATCATGTCTAATAAGCAAACTCGAGTTTCCTGTGAACAGTAATTTGCAGGTGTTGTTAATATTTTGTTTCTTTCTCACGTCCCATTTTTAGTAATTATTTTACTGCGATATCCGATAATGGGCCCCCCCAATTTTTTAGCAAAAGTGGGTCGTAAGCTGAAATAGGTTGGGAAGCACTGCTATAGATGACGCTAAATGGGGTAAGGTAATATCTGCGACATCCAACAGACGACAATTCCGGCATACAGTCGTGACGGAATTTTCCGTGATGCCTCCAAGACACATACACCCATCAAGTTCTAAAACAATTTCATTGAGGCAAGTGTCATACAGCATTGAGTAAAATAAGTTCAACCTTTCAACGATTTCCTATCAGTAGCCAGTAGTTCCTTTTACCTTTGCAAAACTTTCCACATTTGGACTCACCTCATCCATGACCAAGGCGCTAGTGTTATTGGTGCAGACATGATTGTCCGTGCACTTGGCGAAGATCGATCTGACGCAGGAATGCCGCTTTTCCTTGAAGGCGTAGCGCAGCAAGCAAGCCACCTCCTCGGGACTTTTCAGGTTCCTGCACGAGAAATGCGAGCATTGCAGCAGACAGACGAAGCCCTGCTGCGCAAATGCGGCAACGCGGGCATCGACAAGGAGTGACCGCACCAATCCAAAAAGTCGCCCAATTTCAACTGATTCGCGCACGTTACGCCAGGTTAGCCTTACGTGTCAAGAAAAGACCGTTAAAATTTTATCTTATACTTGAGACGTTGTGACTTTCCGCACCACAATATAACCCGCCACGGCATCGAATACTTTACGTCACTAAATTAAACGCACTTTTCCAAAACCCGCACTGCGACAGAAAGTGTCTTATTTACTTTGATGACCTCATTGAAGCGGCTCACAAAACTGGGGGGGTGTTCACACCCTGTGACGATGCGAACTGCTCGGCAAGATCACAGCTAATTTTGCTTCACCGATGAAGAAACATATAAAATTGACCTGCGCGCCACTTGCAGCAGCAAACAATCACGATATGGACGACTCGTTTTCAAGAAGCAGAAGAAAATGTTAATTTTTGCTTTTTCGTAGTCAAAAACATTAGTATTTTGTACAGGACCTTTTCGAGATAAATCGAATTACCTGCTAAACCGATTCTCGTGAGCTTTGAAAATCTCAGCCGCATTGTTCTGCCAGGTTAATCCGTCCCGCGTGACTTGCTTATAGAAGTCAAGGTGATTTATGGAACCCAGCAAGCAGCATACCCTGGCAATGGCGCCGCACAACGGTCGAAGATCCTTGTAGTCCTAAAGTGAGTACGAAACGCATGACTGTAACACCGGGAACATGCAATGGAGTTATATTTGTCAAGCTGCGGAGTAATATTTGTCGCGTCGTACCCAGGCCACGAGTCAACGGCGCTTTCAGCGTCAGTCAAATTGATCACCTGCGCATCATCACTGCGAATAGGAAACATGGGCTGTGACAATTACAACTATTTTAAAATGCTCTCGAAATGCTCAGACGCGTTGAAATGTACAATCCGAGTATCAGTCACAAAACGGAGACACTTGCTGCCGTTCCTTATGTTGGTTTTTCGCCTGAGATTTTGCAAATTTTCGGATCAGATCAAGCCAAGTTCAACAAAATGAGGATGTGAACATATGCGCATATCTACACGTATCACTGCCTTGGCCGACTGTGCACTTTACGAGACGATTTTAAAGAATATGAAATAGCTGAATTTCAGGAAATGCAGGAACATCTTGCTAACACGGCAGTTCAACTCGCAAACGTGTTACGAAGAAGGCAGGGACAGATTTAGGGAGCGCGGGGCCCTGGGCTATCTTACTTTTGGGGATCCCACGCAGGTGTGACCTATTTGGCCGTTTGTCTGAAAAGCACGGAAGCATGCCCCTCTTATCGGTAGTACCCATCAAAAATCTATCTTTTGTGGTTCGTACTTCGGTTCTACGATTGCTTTAGATCTTCAACAAAAATTAAAGACTTTCCTACGTTCTTCTCAAAAACAAATAGCAATGCGTTCTTTTCTTGGAATTTATAGCGCTTTCGTGTAGTTCCGAAGTTCTCTTCATTAAATTTCCGTGAATTTTAGCGATTTTTTTACGTTTTTGTTTCGGATACATACGTTTGCATGTGGGACGTGTTGCCGCCCTCGAAATATCGTCTAGTTGTCAATCTGATTAGCTGTACGTAAACTCCTTTTTTGTGGTAACCAGTGCACATCTTTTATGGACCAAACAAGCACAATCCATTCAGTGGACACAGGGTATATTTATGCCGTTTTTTATGTTGTTATTTTCCAAGCAATGCAAAGCATAGTGTTTTAACCCTCTGGACCAGGGGTGGCCAACCCGTCAGAGACCAACAGCCACATTTCTTATTGTGTTACCGCAAAGACCACATCACACACGTGGGCACACATGCACATCACCCCATCTCTTCCTCACTGAAACACGTACCTTTGCTCAGCTACATTTATTGTAATAATCACACACCGACATGACAAGGACAGAACTTAAGCGATTTACTGTTATGCATGCTATTTAGTAGGACTTCGAGTAATTACGTAAGAGTCGCATGAAACCGGGCAAAGAGCCACATGCGGCTCGCGAGCCGCGGGTTGGTCACCCCTGCTCTGTTCTATAGGATGATGGTAAACAGCATGAAGACAAGTTTTGCACAGAAAACTATTGTCGCAACACCCTTAGCTAACCATATGAAGTAAAGCCAACGGAGACACGTTTTTCCAAGTAAAACTCACGAGTAACTGTTCTAGCTGATTTAACTAGCTTATAGAGATTCAACAAGCAATCTCTGTTTGCGAGCAATCTAGTTGGTGACAGCCAAACCTAGTATCCAATACTGACAATATTGCTTTTCATCAGAAGTTCTCATCAGAAGTGTCTAGCGATCTTTCGTTTTTGCGAGCTTTTTGTCAGTAAAAGATTGAACATCAAGTGGGCTAAGTACTATTCTTTCTTTTTCCTTTTTTCTTGCAACCATAGGCGCAGACAGAGGGGGCATGGAAGCTACACCCTCCCAATTTCTCGCATATTTTATCATTTTATGCTTTGACAGGCAGTGTCCGGAACAAAATACTGTTGCTCGCTTAAATAAAGTATTTGGACCCCCGAAAATATTTGACTTGGCAACGCTACTGCTTGTAACCACTTTCATACAGACGGCCTGCATCTCTCTCGTTCCCAGCCATGTTCCTCAGTATCAAACCTTCCACACAGTCAGCACTTTCCTACTTGATGTTCAATCTTCCACTGACAAATAGCTCGCAACAACGCAAGACCACCAGACACTGCAGAACTCCGATGAAAAGCAGAATTGTCATTCTTATATTGCTTAGCAAAAACTACTGTTGTTACTGTACAGATAAAAGTCTACTCTAGATGTTTGCATTTTCGCTCGATTCAAAGTAAATGTGAAGTTTTGCATCTGCGCAGTTTCGCAATTTTTAGGTTAATAATGGGTCGTCATAGGAAGGAGTTGCCCGGGGCCCTAGGCCATGGCCTATGCGTAAATCCGTCCCTGGAAGAAGGTGCGCAATGACGGAAATGACGCACGAAAAAAAATGAGGAGGATGATTTTTTCGAGCATTTTTACGCGTTTCATGACAACTTTAAACTGTGCTTTGGAGATAAGGATAGAGACATAAAGGAACAGCACAAAGTTCCCTTTTCTCGGTGGCGTTGCAAGTAATGCCACTGAAACATCTACAGAAATTGAAAATTATTCTCGTCGTTGTCAAAAGCCAGTCAATGCTTGTCCGGAGAAATTCAACTTCGAGTCCCTCAGCTGCGCTGAGATAGTTACGTCTGCGCGATACGTCGAGTGAAAACGTCTGCGCGATACGTCGAGTGAAACAAGAATGTCGAACCAGTCCTGCCGAACTTTATGAAAATGATTGTGAACGACAACAGAGAAAACAATTGAGTCGGCTTTTCCAAACGTAGGTACTGGCTTGTATATATATCAACACGATGGTCACGAATTGATCTGCTGAAGGTTTACTTTCTAATTTAAAGTATATAAAAGTCTGATAGGAACAACTACGCAACACAGCACGCTAAGCGCTTTCTCTTAAGTGCAGTAGCAGATGTGTATTGCCAACAATCAATTTTGAAGATGTGATCGAAGTACTCGGAAATAAAATAGTAGAAAACATTTCAGCTATAAATATAGCAGGCACAACAACAGTAAACAATGACCTTCACCTTTCCGGAAATTTTATTTAGCTTCAAAAATCAAGGTTCCGCTTGACATACTTTATGTTTCGAAATATACACATACGTGGGAGCACCATAATCTAACAAGTGCTTCGGGCAACAAAAGGCTTTCAAACAGCCTTAGTTTGCGTTTCGATTTCACGCGAAATCTCACTCAGAGTGGATGCACATGCGATAGCGAAGCCCACGCTTCGTTTGAACAGATGTGAACTGCAAACGCATGTTTTGCATCGAAGCCAGTAGCTCGAAACGTAGCGTTAGTTTTTCATGTGCGTTTCTCATGGTCAAGTTAACTGAAGACTTTATCAAACTTACGTGTAGGTTCATGGTCTTGATCCATCCCAACACAACGTTCGACAAGAACTCAACAGCATCTGACGCTGTGTCGGGATTTTTTAGGATTCTGCAAAGAATGGAAACGCATCAAACACTAAAATCCGCCAAGTTTTCATGCCTTTGCTTCAGCGCAGACGCAAGAACAAGGAAGTCAAACGATACCAGACTCTCCGACATCCCGCGCTAGTTTACCACCACAATTCGCTGATGTACCAATAACAGCCGCCATGCAAACGCTGCGAAGCCAATTTGCTGCCCCACCTCGAAGCGAAGTCGGACGATACTTTCACAGCCCGCGCCAGTGCCCGCAACGAGAAGCTCCGCCAGTCGCCTGACAATAAGGTCTTAACGAACGGGAACACATCCTCCCAGGAACCAACGTCGACTAGGCTGAATAGAAAACACCATAGTTCGTAAGACAAGCAGGGGAGGGGGGGCGTCATACTCAGTGCCACTCTCACATCAAGACACTAATCGTAAACAATAGAGCATGACATTTACTGTGAAAAACACGTGCACGGGGATAGGTCAGTGCACCAAGTCTGTACAAGATCTGTTTAAGTGGCATAGCAGACGCAAAAACTTCGAAAATTCACCTATGCTGATGGCCGTAGGTACTTTCGCCAATGATCAAACGATTTACAAAGCAACATTTTTTTAAAATACTTTTAACTCTTAACAAGACATGAAAAACACTCGCCAAAGAGTGCAGCACAGCACATGAAGCACTCAAAGACTTACAAACAAAGAGCTTCTGGATTGAAACACATCAGTGAGCAATCCATAAGTTGGATGTAGTTTGTCAGCCATTTTACCACGAAACGATTACCGCTGGGCAGGACTTTTGCATCAGAGAAGAGGTGAAAAAGGGCCCACTCGTTTATCTGCGTAAAACATAAAATCACAAACATACGTTTTTTAGCAAAGGCATCGTTGGGTGTTAATTCGTAAGTGGAAAAAATCGTGGATTCCTGAAGTTTGCAATCAACTTTGCTCTTCTACCACGTAATTAACAAACCGTAACTAAATACGATGGTTGATGGTGCAATGCAGCAAAGGCTTCCTTTGCCTTTGTTTTGGTTTTACGCCTTGCCAATAGCCTCGTCTTCACGATACCAATCGCAATAAGCAATCCGACCGCTTTCGATTCGGATCAGCGGTTTTCCTCGTTATTTGGAGAATATTGTCGCAAATCCCGGACATATATTCTCGGATAGCGAGGTTGACATCACCAGCACTGCTCCCGAAGTCATCCGCCCGGCGCGGTAACACCGACCAGGAAGTGAGAGGCCTTTAAAGCGATACATTCGCAGCAAGAGCAGATCGACATACAAACTACCTTTTTTTTAAACTCGCGACAGCGGATTTTGGGCGCGCGTTCGCTAATGTCAGAACGAAAACGACAACGAACCTCGTACGCGGCCCTGATTTCCTCGACCGCGTCCAGGTGAGACGGAGACGCCGAGAGGAAGTCCGCCACCAGCAAGGAGCAGGCGAAAATGTAAACCTGATCGTCCTGCGCCCGGCAATTGTGCGTGAACAGATCGCGACGCTGCTTGTCGGGCGTGGAAACGTTTATGGTTTTCGCGACGTCGATCAACCGATTCGCGCTGCTGATCCAGACCGGCACGCTGCTGTCCACGCTGGACAACTTCTGGGTGTTGACCCATCTGGCGAGCCACACGTAGCAGGACTTGTCGGTCGACGCCGATTGGTTGTATTTCAAAACGGCAATGAAGAGGAGTAGTAGCGCTGTGCGATCCATGCCAGCCAGACGTAGAGTGGCTCCTCCTCCTCCTGCGACAGAGAAAACAACCAATTGTGACGTCTATACACTTTTACTGCCTATTCGAACCTTTCGTTGTCGGTGTCGAGAAGATGAATTGTTTCAAGCACGGGCCAACTGATCCGTGCAACAAGAACGGGTCAACTGGTCCGTGCAACAAGGACGGGTCAACTGATCCGTGCAACAAGGACGGGCCAACTGATCCGTGCAACAAGCCGTTAGCAATTGTCACGGGGGGGGCTACCGAATGCTGCTTTGATTTTTTAACTGGTACCTTAAATCAGGGGTGTCAAACATACGGCCCGCGGGCCAAATCCGGTCCGTTGCGTGGTTGGATCCGGCCCGCGGGATGATTTTGTGAAACAAAACCTTCTTTGTTTGCTTGAGAAGTCTATCCAGTTATACTTCAATAACTGGTACCTACAGATTTCAATTACTTGCAACCTTAACGTAATTGCTTATATTTTATTGCTTTTCTCCGTTTTTTTCACGTGAAAATTTCCCGTTTTTTGCATATTTCCTTTTGCATGTTCACACTGGTTTGATCTTTCAAACAGGTATGAACATGCAAAAGTTCAACTGCTGTTGATAAAGTTTAACACTAGAACTCCGAGGAAAAACATATCTTGAGCTCCAGCGATGTCGATTTCGAAACCTTCGGAGTTTTAGGTACAACTCTAATTGAAATTCGCTACGTAAAGGTTAAGATGGCTAAGCCGAGGTGCCGTGCTAAAGCGCTTTTTTTTACGTGAGGAAATTGAAAACTTGACGAAAAAAATGCAAGCCAGTGTTAGAATTTCATCTCACAATAGATGCAAAACATTGCCTTTATTGTGGATATTTCGCAGCACTTGAATAATCTGAACAAAATGTTGCAAGGCTACAAAAGACTTGTCACTCTGTATTACGACACCATAGGTTGCATTTAAGTTGAATTTGTCCTTGTGGAAGACACAGCTTTCCGGTGATGACACTGTTCATTTCTAAAAGTATGCGTACCACGGGACTAAACATTGACTTTTATCAATACAAAGATAAGATAACAGAGTTGTTGCGGGAGTTCAAGCAGCGGTTTCAGATTTTTGACCAACTTGAGACGGACTTCCAAGTCTTTTTCTCGCCATCCACATTAAACGCCTTTGATCTGCCCGTGGACTTGCAACTTGGAATAATTGACTTGCAGTGTGATTCAAATTTGAAGACCAAGTTTGTCTTGGCGAGCTTGGGCACATTCTATCAGTATCTTTTTCCAGGTTACCAATGGCGTAGCCAGTCCACAAATTGGGGGGTGGCAAAATTTTTGATTTTAGACGAATAACACTATTTTGTTTGGAAAAACGCCTCTGTGAGCACAAAATGACTGCGTTCTAAAAATTTGGGGGGCATGGCCCCTTTGCTCCCTGGCTATGCCTATGCAGGCTACCCCAAAGTGACATCCCTTGCTGCAAAAGTTTTGTGCATGTTTCGGACGACATACCTTTGTGAACAAGTGTTTTCTGTTATGAACATCAATAAAACAAAGCTGCGCTCAACGCTCACTTAAATGACATCCTGAAAGTGGCTTCTACACAGGATTTGACACCTGATATCGATACACTAGTGAAAGCTAAAAGGTACCAAGTTTCAGGCGTAGGGCTAAATCGCTAACATATTTAATGTGAACAGCTTCTTTGCGCCCTGAAATACAGTTCTGCAGGAGTGGGTGTTTACTAAGGAAATATTTCAGGACAATGAACGCTTGAACAGTGAGTGAATGCAGTGTTAGTCAGCAGTGTCATTACAAACGTTTGATGGAACCAGGGATATCTAGAAACTCCTAGATATCCCTGGAGGAACCATACTGTTTGTACATTGTCACAAGCTGTATGTTTTGCCTAAAAACATGCATTTCCAGAGTAGAAGAAAAATTCGAATTTCCACTAGTTCGCACAACGTGGTGCCAGTTCCGGATGGTCAGGATTACTGCACATAGCTGCAGACGAGCAGAGGCGTTCGAAACGGAAATTTGACAGAAACCGGTTCGGTTTTTCCGACATATTTTGCTTCGGTTGTTTTTTAGTCATTGTGTTTTCGTTTCGGTTGTTTTCAAAGTCATTAATGATAAATCTTGTTGATATATCGTAAAATTGAACAGACTTTTCTCAAGAAACGTCATGTTGTTTTGGAAACGTTGCTCCTTAAATGTGCTAATAATCATTTTCAGATAAGCTTGAAATTTTTGCATTAAAGTTATAAAAACAGTTGGAAGTTGGCATTACTTGAAACAGGATGTTATGCAATGATTTCACTGGTCCGGCCCGCTTCAGATTAAATATGCCTGAAGTGGCCCTGGAACTGAAACGAGTTTCACACTCCTGCCTTAAATCATCAATACAACTTATCAGGAAAACTTCGCTGTGAAAATTACTTTTTCAAAAGGCGCTGTGCATAAAAAAAAACTCAAATTTTGCCTGCCTGGTTTGCAAATTTCTGTCCAGATTTTGATAGGAAACAAAAATTGTCATTAATCCCCCTATTATTCACTTTTTGCCAGAATTAAACCAAACATGATCCCCCGCCTGTGCTCACTGCACCCTAGCACACGTCATGTATCACATGAAACAGATTAAAAAAAACTTCTAGTGCAGATAAAAAGCAAACTTCTACCTGCTTCTATGATTGGCAACAGCCATTCGCTCCAACTTCGAGCGTAATTGCGATACTGACATGTTTTTGCTCAAGCCCGGATTAATAATCCTTGTTTTTCACTCAACTCTTGCGTTGAGGTAGGTGTTTACTTCTGACCTCGGAGTCTTATCCGGACTCTGGGAGATCGAGCACCTTTCGTAGGATGTGTGCACTGCCAAGTATTGCTGTCTTTACCAGTTGGGGATCTTGTTTCTGCCAGGGATCTCCTGGAGGTGTTTCTCCAGATTGTTGCTGGTTGCTCCGAGAGCTCCTATTACTATTGGTACTACCCTAGCTTTGATGTTCCACATTCTCTGTATTGTTTGATAATAATTAGGCACATTGATTAACTGCCATCTCATCACGTTATGGACAAACATTAGGTATCTTGAGGAAACTGTCACAGTAAGAATCACAACAGTTCACTCGCTGCTGTGCTCACACACAACAGGGTTGCCAGTTTGGCCTTTTCTAGGCCAAATTTCAGAAATCTGGCCTCGTTTCAAGTTGGTTGGCCTAAAAAATTTTAATTGGCCTTTCGGCTTTTTAGGCCTCATCCCAAGTTGGCTGGCCTTTAAAAATTCGTTTGGCCGTTTGGCTTTTTACGCTGAAGAAGTTTCCCTTGAAACAAAATATTACTATTCCATTTTTTTCGGCAACACAATTTCAAAATTTTTGTAGTATATGCTATATTAGACCGGCGCCCGCGTTCTGAGGTTGGTAAGATTTAAGGGATGCTAGATTTGAAATATTTTTTTTGCGTAATCACTGGAAATGTGTGCAGTATGTTGTAAGCAGGGGCGTAACGAGGTAAGATGATGCAAGAAGCAAGTTTAACGCCCCCCCACGTTCGAACCTGAGGTCTTTCGGAAGTAAAAGTACTGCACTGAAGTACTTGTGACATTGTTGGGACTTTTCTTCGCACCACGCAGTGATTCGGCGCCTGGGGAATTGCGACAGGTCATTTAGTTTAGTGAGCTATCTGTTGTGGTTGCAACCCACAGGCAAGTCGGGCATCTTTGGCTGCGTTTTCCAGTTTATTTTGATATTTAGTGATTGACGTGCACTAGAGTGGAAAATCCAGATCTGCAAAGGCATGCAGATGAAAAGTAGTAAGTACACATAACGTTGTCTTATTGGATAAGTAAAAGTTGCACTAAGCTGCGGAAAATACCTAACACAACTGCATAAAAATATCAACTGCATTAAATACCACTTCTAGTTTGATTGACAAACTATTAGTCGGAGTAAAATAATTGGTTCTAAAATTAAAACAAAACACTTAACTAGATCGAAAGCAGCTTGTACTTCCAGCTGCCAGATTAGATCCATGAATAATTTGGGTCTTTAGTTTTTGAACTACCATAATTATCTTACCAAATTATGACGTAACAGTAACGGTTCTGTTCTGATAGGTTGCCTCACTACCTCGCGATGGTGTCATAGCGAATGAATACAAATAAAGAGCAGATAAATTTAACGTACTTTCGTTGTTGAAGGAACTTGACGAGTTGACAGCAAGCGATGGATCCTTTTCTGACAAGCAGGTGAACAAATTGAGGAGGTAGTCAACTGCACAATATTGAAGCAGGTTCGGTTTGGCCAAGAGGTGCATGCATGCCTCTTTGAACTTGCCCAGCTTCGCGAGACACATCACAATCCAACTCTCTACGAAACTGAAAGCAAATGCAACCTTTCATTTCATGTGTTTCACCCAACATGACGGTCTCCATACAAACAGACGAACTGGCACCATTTCGTTTCAAGCAATGAAGCAGCAGTTTTAACCCGGCCTTTTTAACTTCGCCTATGCACACACGGAATTTTATTTTATTTAAAAGTGGTTCTTAACCTTTTATCTTCCCAGGGGCGTAACGAGGTTAGATAGCGCCCAGGGCAAAAACAAGTTTGGCGCCTCCATTTTCGAACCCGAGGCCTTTCGGAAGCAAATGTGCTGTTGAAGAAAGTACTTGTGACATTGTGACTTTTCGGCGCCCGGGGAATTGCGCCCCCCTTGCCCCCCTCATTACGCTTCGGTATCTACCACGCCTCAGGTAATTGTCTTTTGTTTCAATCCCCTTTAACTTTAAATAAGCTGTAAAAGCAGATGTATTTATTGGCAAATTCATTGATCAAACTTCTCCACGTTGCAGGACGTGTTAGAGCTCGCTCCCCCCTGGGGAGACGCGCCCGCCCAGTTAAGAACCGCTGACTAAATCAATACCGTTGAAAATGCACGTTGAGACCCAAACTCACGTCGTTGGCAGCTCGTCTGCGTATTTAGAAGGTCGGATTACCGTGACAGCTTTCACGTAGCGAAGGATGTGCTGGTATCTGTAATGAGAGAAACAGACAGGTCGACCGGAGAAAGACATAAAACGGATTCAGAGTCGGACGTTTTTGTCCATTTTACAGACAGTGGGAAAATAACAGATTACATTAGTAACCTCCAGGAAATCGGTTTTCAAGACACCAACAGAACCCAATGGACTTAAAAGGTAATTCCTATAAATCACGTGCCTCCTTTGTAACGAGATTGCTACTAATAGCATTTTCGTAATGGAACGAAAAAAGTTACAAACATGAACTTGGGTATGTATTGTGTAAAACCCAAAAGGCTGTTAATACCGGCATCATTATTTTCTATCAACTATCTGCATGTAAACATTCAATTTATTGATAAAAATCCCGCAACGGTCGTGAAAATACCTTGTTTTTTTTGTAAATAAAATTTTTACAATAAAATCGGCCTGCCTTGACTTCTAAACATCCATCAACCACATTTTCAACAGCGGTCAATTCCTACGCTTCAAACTAAATTCCTGCAAACTACCAGTAGACGCGGTGAATGGATATGATCGTATATTTCCCCACTGACCGAGCTCGCAATATAGTGCCCAACAACAAGACAACTGGTGCTGATGCTGTCGTGGTAGTTTTTCATAACCTATGGGTTAATCACAGAAAGGGATAACGTAATTGTTGAAACAATGACATAACCCGATTAAGCGTAGGACGCAAAATTAATCATGATTTCCAGAAATAAATAATGGATGTTGGCCGCTGATTCGTGCTATGTGCAGTTTCCGGTTCTGACGTCACAAACATTTGCTTTCACGAATGACGCAGTGATAACGATATACGATACAAATCAAGACATAAATTCTAATTTTAGGTTATGAAGTCATGTCAAGTTATAAACAGGAAATGACGTTCACGAAACTGCACACAATAAATGCGTTCACACAAACAGGTCCTTTTAATTCGTCACATCCTTCCTTGTCAATACACGGCCACGTCCTACGTCTTCTTAGAGCGCTATGGCCCACTGAAACTGAGTGATTGAAACAATACTTCAACCACAATGGAATCGCTGGCAGTGTGTATATTCCTTTGCATCAATACAACACCAGAAACTGGTAAAGGGTATAGCAAGACTGCTTCTCCTTGTTTTGACAAAAGTTGCTTCATTGTTTATTAAAATGTTTGTACCCTTCTGTCGTTTAAAACGGTCAGTACCTTAGCTACAAAGCAGGGTGGGGGCACACGCGGTGTCTTCAATTTAGACACGCTATCGTTGTTTGTCATGAGAAATACGGGCAGTTTGAAATGAATTCACTTCGAGCACGCGTTACAAAAAAGGAGCACATTAGCTTGTGCACGAGTTGACCAAGGCAAGCCACAGATTTTTCATCGGTCAATATCCGAGCCTGACGCAAACATACCACGTTCGGCCACACGCTGCAACCGATAAGACTCCGCGAGTTCCTTTTAGCGCCATTCCAGGCCTGACTTCGACACTGAAAAATTTCCTGTTCTTCAGTGCTTTGTACATCCAGCACACAGTATGGCCTGCTTTCAGTTGAGGTGATACCAAAGCGTTGGATAAAAATCATCTACGTATTTGAATTATTTCGCTGCATTGAGTGTGGGCGCCAATCACAATCGAGATTCGGTCACTTTTTCTACAAAGCCGTTTTTTCAAAATTACTTCTTGTCCTGAAAACTTAATGATCAATGCCGATCAAAATAAAACTCAACGTCAACTTGTCGCGAGGAAGTACTTCCAGAGGCCGGTGTACCCGCTTTTTCTCTGGGGAGGGTCGCGAGGTAGCAGGCCTAAGATTCGAAATACTTCATGGTTTTCAGCCATCTGATAGTTCTGTTGGCTCCACAGTCCACACCAAGATGGGACCAAGCAAGGTCGGTGATGTAATCGCACCACCTGGTCCTTGGTCGACCTTTGGACCAGATGGTGTGATTAGCGAGGACTTGCCTCTGCCTCGCTGACCATTCCTGGGCATGCTAGTCACGTGGCGATCTCTCTATTCCGAGAAGTGGCTTCGGGGTTTTACGAATTTCAAAATTACGCACTTTTGTCGCGAAGTTTCACGCTGTGAACACTTCGCAAAAATCGCATATCTGCCACTTGCACTTGAGATGTACTCTTTCAGTCATTGCCCAAGATTAATGACCATAGATGAGGATCGGAACAAAAAAACGATTAAAAAACTGACAGCTTTGCGGTGTTTGAAATCTCCCGTTTTGCTAACACAGAGCAATAAAAGCTCACGCCCAGCAATCCGTGTATCAATCTCCTTGTTTTGTCTTCTCTCACTCGTGAATGCAACCCCAACCAAGGTACTTGAAGTTCTCGACCTACTGCAGTGGACTGCCGCTTAATTACAGAGCGCACTGACTTGGGTTTCATTGGAGGCACAATACCTCAGCCAGGCAGTTTAACCAGCTAAAAATGATGAACAAATCGTCAGTTGCTGAATGCGAAAGGATTTGCATTCATGAAGGTAGAACATCACACAGATTGACAACCTTAACAGATATTCTTACCTTTTCTCCTTGTCGAGTTTTTTGACTCTCATTTTAACAATCTGCGGCGTTTCCTTAAGGGCATTGTTCCCTCTGCCGCGACCATTTGTGTTCTGACCGGACAAGACCGCCCGCAGAAGCAGGTCTTCCCAATGGCGCATATTGAAGAACCTGCATGATCGATCACGAAGCATTTTCTCAAAACAAGCTGGTTGCATAAAGAAAAAGAGACAAATATACTGTCAGACTTTCTTAAGCTTCTTAGCTATTGATAGCTGAAGGACATTCAGTGTGCAAAAAAGCACACTTTTCATTTCATTTACCAAACTTCGCATGCCATTCAGATGTCCAACGCAGAAATTCGTTCCATACAAAATGGCGCGTTGAACAGAAACCCGGTGCGACGGAAGTCACGGAGCAGCAGTAATGAACAGACTGCTCAAATCTACGAGTAAAATTGGTCGCTTGGGGTGCACACTAGCATGCCGGCCGCAACGAACAGCGCAAAGTAGCAACGTCAATGAAAGTAAACTCAGCTGACCCACGTTCTCGCTGAACCCGACCCGGATTTTACAGTAGCTACGGGGCGCAGTTTCGGAGAAAAATTATACATAATAAATCTGTCTGATTTACCACCGCGAGGACCAAAACGCTTCAGCACTATTAATACATGAAATCTGTCTCAACGCGCCTCAATGCTATTTAAACATGACTGCTACGTGCGAACACTTTGCAGCTAAATCCACATTATGCAGCACCGCAAGGTCTTAAGGTGACCACGAACTTCGTTTGCAGTAGTGCATACATTCAAGGAAATGCTAAACTCTACAACACACAAAAATAAAAAAGTTCCAAGACCTTTTCATGACGTCCGTCAATTGCAGCGGCTCAACCGAAGCCTTCACGCACTTCATGAACTTGTCCTTGAACGATTTTTCGATTTCGTTGGCGGTGAAGATCTTGATAAGCAGGGGTTCGATGCGCTCATCCATGATCTGCGGCGTGGTGCACTGGCAGCGCACATCCGGGTTCGACGGCCTGCGCCTGCACAACAACGGGTGTACAACGTCGTTGTTTGACATTGCCAGTCTCGAGCATGAATGACCAAGCGGTGCTACAACTGAGGTGAGCTCTTCTTTTTATGTTTCTTTCAAAATTAAAAACATGTGTATTTGTAAAAGCAACCATGTCAACTTATACGAAGGCGTAAATCAACAAAAATACTTTTTTTTCTGGATCGCATACAATGTGTAGGATTTATCTAACCACGAAGCTTGAATAATGCTTTTTGACGGGGCGGTTGAGGTGAACGCTCTTGCCCAGTGAAGCGCTACAGCGAGTCGCTCAGTGGTCGTGGATCGAACACTCGACTTTCCAGTTAAGAGGCGGACACTCTTCCACTGAGATAATCGCCGCCCCAATTTACTTTTACTCATCATGCAATGACGCATACAAGGCAAGTTAGGGTTGGCACTTCTCGGCGCCGGCGTACGTATATGTAAAATGCAAACAGTGTTTGCTTGCGTTACAACACCTTATCTATTTTCGTGCTTTTTTATATACTGGTTGTAGCTGCCTAAACCTGGTTGTGTTGAAAATTGGAGCTGTTCGAGCAAAATTGCCAGATTGACGGAATCCTGCAAAATTACCCTTAACATTTTGATTTTAGGCACCTACAACCCCAAATAGCAAAGATTCCCCCCAAAAAAATTCTTTAAAAGTTATATATAAGAAAATATTTTCTTATTTGGAAAAACGCTAGTTCAGTAGAAACAGCTTGCAACTGAGATTCGTAACTTGGCTGCAACGTTGTAATTGGATTCGATTCAGAACAGAGCAAGCAGATTGGACGTCAAACGCGACAGACCGCATTTTATAATAAGAAACCCCGAGACGAGCAGCATGGGTGGAAGCAATCGCAGAGAAGACAAGAAATATTCTCCAATACGGTGCAAACGGCAGTTAATAGGAACGTACGTTTTTCGTGCTGACAAATTTTTGAAAACACGTATGAAATCAGAATGGAGTTTGCAGGTATACACAAGCATAAGCTAAATTTATTTCCTGCCATGCGTGCGACATGTGTCTTGCTGCGAATTTAAGCTTGTTCGAGCATCAGAGCTGCATGATTCTTACAAACAAGCTTCGTTCAGCTAGGTCTAGCGTTGTGTGTCTTTGCGTGTTACGCCATTCACACGATTAAAAATATTTTGCACAGCGTCGGAAAACAACCTTTCAGAATAGGTTCAAACATATTGCGTGAATCGCTATTTTTAAACACGCAAAATTTGGCGCTCTTCACACTTAAACTCAATACAACTCATGCCCGCCCGCATTGCCTGAACAACTTGCACAAAAACGACAATAAAATTTGGCGGAAAAGCAATGTTAAAAATGGGGCAGCACAAAAAATCACCCAAATCACTGTGCCAATCCAGACCTTCATAAAAGCAGTAAGGCAAAGAACAATCGTGGATCTTTCAGTCGTTTCAATAATGACAAATATTCGGTACAAAACGGACAAATCGATGATGTCGTCTGGCAGTGCACAACAGCAGCAACTGAAAACTAAGGGGTTTTTATAACTCGTTCTTAATTGAACGAGCAATAATGTTTCACTAATAATTTCCATCGTAGGCAACATCAGCAACAAACTCACGTGAAATGGTTAAAATCCGCCGGTCGATGTGAACATAACTCGGACAGCAGCGCTTCGAGAAGCACTAGCGCCTGGTGCGGCTGCGTTTCGCAATACTTCGCTGTTTCGTCAATCAACTGGTAGACAATCTTCCGAACCGGTTCGTAGCTGCAACAGGCGGCCTCTGTTAGCACGCGAACTTGCAAGCGATCAGAACACATTATTGCAATTTATGCCACGACTTCTACTATTAAAATACAAAAACGAAGCACTATCACGATAGACAACACAGGTCACAGGACTGAAGCATGCTCTAATCCAGTGCTTCCCAACCAGTGGGTCGCGAAGCTATTTCAGGTGGGTCGCGAAGCATTTCTAAATGTTACAGTTTTCTATTAGATCGGGAAATTATTGCATTATCATTACATAACAAATATGCAACAATGTAACAAATATGTAACAATTAGATGTGTTGTGTCGCAACTATTTCAGTACGTACGCCCCTAGACGTTGGAAAGTGTAGGTAGGCTACTATAACTATAGGGAGATTAGTAGTTTGTTGATTTCAGGTAAACAGTAGCAAAGATGCAGGTCTTACGTAACTGTTAATCTTAGTCATATACCTGACTGTGGGTCGCACAATAAAACTTGCATTAAAAGTGGGTCGCGAACTGAAAAAGGTTGGGAAGCACTGCTCTAATCCAAACCTTTGAAAGGTGGCAACGCAACTAAGACCTTTAACAACGGGTTTTCTGCATTGCGAAGTCTTTGAAAGAACCGTAGAAATACTTATAACCAGATGGGTTCAAGGGGCTGGATCCCTAGCCCCCACGCGACAACTAGGACAGGATGTTTTATTCTGAGATCGTAAGTTTGATATGAACTCTTAGGGACAACGGAATTATTAGCATAACAACGCAAGTAGCTTAGAGAGACAAATGGATCTGTCAAACCACGATACGATAAATTTCACGATAGTCTGCCAGAATCTTCAGTTGCAAATGCAATTTTTTGCTGCGATAAAAAGTTGTTAAAATGTTGAACGCCAAGATAAAAGGCATAAAAGATTTTAAATTGATTTTAGAACAATCAGTTTAAATTGATGATAGAGCTGTATTTTGAGTTCGAAATGAAACCAAGCTGATTTAAGGCATTAAACAGTGTTAAGAGCTTTGGAAGTGTTTCGCATGTTTACAAAAGAATGTTTCTAAATTGATTACTGAACCGTCTTTTGAGTTCGCAATGGAGCCAATCTAATCCAGGGCATTACACAACACAGTGGTAGGAGTTATAGAAGTCTCTGCCATCTACACCTTAAACGACAGTCAGGAATGTTTTCAAATGGAAAGGTATGCAATAACCGTGAAGTTAAAGCGTTGTGGTTGCTAACAATTTTAGTCAAGTTTTCTTCCCATTCTGGATTAGATATTTTTATTCAAATTGTCGGTGTCGGCGCTGTGCTCACAGTGACACTCTTTGTACTGTCACTTAACACTGACTGACAATCGGTTTGCCTTGTGCAAATAGAACCAAACACAAAAGCCGCAATTTAAGGCATTATGCTTGCTTTTGTGGTTTCTTTAGAATGAATAAAAAAAATAAATTGTGAAAACCGAATCCTTTTCTTCCACTCCAGTTAAGCAAGCTCGTGTGGCATGTGTACAGCGACAGGACAGAAGGACCAGGTTTAATGACAACGTGGTATTGACTGGAAACAAATCGCGTAACCAGCAGAGCTAGCGGTGACGGGAAGTTGTTCTGAAGTAAACTGTGCCTGCGAGAAAAGAGCGTCTCCATACAAATTACCAATTGACAGATCGAGCACCGCGCCATCATCGGCAACAAAACTGCAAAGAATAATCACTTGAATTTCTTCTTCAGATCGTGGATGGCCTTGCAGTGGTGGCATTGCATGGGTCTTCTGGTGCTGTCGCTATGGCAAGCGCAGTCGCACGGCACTTGATCGAAGTCGCAAGGGGTTCCCGCTCTGTACGTGATGTACGTTTCTCTGACTTGTATCGTGTACTTCATCGCCATTTCGCCTACAAGCAACGGTCAAAAGATAAAACTGATTGGATTGCGGTTAGCTAGTAACAAACAAAAAAACAGTAAGTTCAAATCTTCCAATGACAATGTTCAAGTCAAAGGGGAATTATCTTGCCCTCGTGAGCCTCCTCACCTGGGGACACTTCTGCAGAGAATTATTGCTACTAGAGGAGCATTTGCTTTAACCACATGTCTCGAGGAACTACATCCTGCAGACGGTTGATCGCAGAAAAACTTAATTCTGCGAAACGCTCATCCTAAACCGAATTCGAAAAACAGCAATGTATTGTACCCTTAACCTTCTTGCAACTACGCGCACTCAAAGGATCATGTCGTATGCCTAACATTAATATCCCTTTTTTTTGACGTACTTCGATCATTACGCCGATATATTATCTGTAGCTTCGTAAATATCGAAAATTGAATCCAGCTTTTGCCGGAAAAATATTTTGCTACTACTGAATGAAGAACAAGTTTTTTGTACTTGTTGCTATTTTAGGTACGAATCCAGATACACACAGTTGTTAATATTTTGAAAAATATGCATATCGTTTGAATTTTTGAACACGTCATTTCTCTCAAGGGGTTTTGTCAGGGAACAACATTTCCAACAAAAATAATTAAAAAATTTTGCGTTATTTACAGCGAACGGTTGAACCGCCGACAAAGGGATTTTTGTGAAAAATGATCGTACAGAGATGAAATAGTGTCGGCCATTTGTCTACTTTGCGCATGAAATATAAGGTGCCAATACAAGACGAATGTGCAGACAATGGCCGAGGACGACTAACGCGTGATGTTTTGACCTTAGCCAGGCACAAAGCGTTTGATCAATTTTATGGGAGTTTTAGCTTTTGTGGTGGCTGCCAATAGCAAGAAAGTGAAGTACGCATTGATCACAGAACAAGAACGTCACGTAGAACTATCTTGGATGGCACACTTTCCCACAAAACACCTCGACCTTCGCAGCACCGCACTCTTCGCAACAGGACGTCGTGACGCACTGCGCTGAATTGTCAAAGTCGTCATTTGCTCATGAGCGACATCTAGTCAGCTGAACATGTACCAACCGACTCAGCGCGAAAAACACGCAAAAGAGAAGTTCAAGACTTTTACTGTGAATTTACTGGATATTCGAACGCAACGACATAGCCCCTGCTAGCATCTGCAAGGTTTAAGTACACGTTGTTTTTTCGGTAACGCAAAGAGCAATACCTGCTTCTGTAATAGCGGGCGTAATATCTTCAGCCGTCAAAAGATTCATCAGAGGACTCTTCTTCATGTTCCGCCGCGCTTTCCAACAACTGGACTTCGGATGAGCGTTACAGTGAGGGCAACTTGGATTAGTCCACTCGGAACACTAATTGGAAAGAACGAATGATTTTGGCGACATTTGCTAATAATTTCATCTTTTAAGCAATGGCGGAAATCGAAAGGATGTACCCACAGTATGAATATAATTTAGTTTTTTTTTATTATACTTCCTCATTCAGTATGCCTTCTGGCCAGACCACGCGCACACCTGATCACGGCGTAACTTCTTGCAAAATAATATGAATGCACTGCCAAAACAACATAAATAAAAACATAAAGCGAAAAATATAGCTCCGGTATATAGTCTTCAATAAGATTTCCAATAAGGAAAAAATGTATGTAACAGGTTGGCTGAAAACCGCGATTCCATGAAAGCTGATATTCAGGCGGTAGATTTCGTGGATACCTATTACTCGAAATTTAATAGAAGTGTTTGTTTATATCTACCAAATCACTATCGCTTTAACAGTTAAATCGTCTTTGTTTGATATTTGCAAGTAAACCGTAGAAATGTTTAGCGGGTTATGTGCGGACCATATTAAATAAGAAAAAATGTCCTCGATCCACGGGCCGTTCATGAGCTGCATTCTGCGGGCTATGGGCGGTCCGGGCTCAAAAATCTTGGACCGTTTCATCTCTAACAGAGATATCCATAAGCCCTTGATAAAACGTTCACTGACCTATGTATAATACAGTTTCGACAAGTAGCTCATGATGTGTCAGCATAGCAAAAAGGTCCATCGGATACAGTTTTTGAATGATGGTCCACGGGCCAGAAAAGGCTGAGAACCACAGGACAAGATAGAAAGTTCAAACGCCAGTGAGGAAAAAAAATATGATATACAGGCGCATTGGGTTAAGCGCATAGCCTGTCAGCAAAGTTTTTTTTATGCGTTTAACCGGAATATGCGATTATTCGTATCAAACAAATATGCGCAAGTTTACCGCCATACTCTACTTCTGTCCACTTGCTTGCTATCTGACACCATTTATCGCGTAGCTTGACTACAAGTAGTAATAGATGTTGGTTACGACCAAGATTGCACGGGTGAGCGGGGTGAATGGGGTGAGCGGGGTGAATGGGATGAGCGGATAGTGAAACTGGGGCTTCCCCTGGAGGTGTGCAGCCAGTGAAGCTGTGGTTTCCCTCTCACCCATCTTTTTGAGTTTGGTAATATTTTTGATAATTTTCATATTTTTGGAGATAAACAAACGTCAGAAATGTTATAAGTTATCACATCACTCCAACCTGTCACTGATTGCATAGTGAATAGGCATGCCCGGGTATGTCGGGTTTTAATCCGACAAACAAATATTCACCATCAGGGCTGCTGAGCCAGAGCCGGAGCTTAATTTGAAAAGTAAGACTGGAGCTGGAGCAGTAGGCAATTCAGAGTAGCTCCGGCCCCTTCCTAGATACTAACGTTTTTTTCCAAATTGACTGAAAACTAGACTTGCTTTACCTTAAACAGTGCTCTTGATAGCACACTAAACGCAACTGTTACGTGTTACGACACCAGACAGCAAAATGGATCTGTGAGTCGATAATGTTATTTTTGGTTTAATCATCGTTAAGACTGTGGCAAAGTAGCTGGACAGGCGTGGTGTTAATTGTAAAGTACGAAAAACGTGAACTACCACAACATCTTACTTTCTAGTCAGAATTATCAAACCGGGTTATGAAAAAGTTGGCTCCACAAACGGAGCTACACTCATGGAAAGCAAGAGCTCCAGAGTCGGAGTAGTGTCATTTCTACGACGGCTCCGCAGCCCTGTCCACGACACTGGCACCGAGCTGGCCCTGGCCACGACACTGGCACAGAGCTGGCCCTGGCCACGACACTGGCACCGAGCTGGCCCTGGCCACGACATTGGCACCGAGCTGGCCCTGGCCACGATTTCGTCAGAAATGTCAGTGAACCTTTGATTTACCATATCAGCTTCGCAAACGATTCAATTCGAACACTTCAAACCTTGTACACAAAAATGTTTGGACTGTATACAACACTACTTTTTGAACTGCAGCAAAGCTACCTCAGTGGCAAGCTTGTCACAAATGTAGCAGAAGCATTTGTCACATTTCGACTGGTTGCCAGAATCCGGAGGTTGGGATGCCGAGTCTATCCGCCTGCGATACATGTATGTTGTTTAGGTTCAGATTACGCACTATGATGCCAAATCGAATTTGCTGCTCACTTGTGTCAGCGAGAGCGCACGGAGAGAAAGTGTAAAAACGTTACATAGAAAATAGGACACCAAAGGTTTAAGAGATACCAATAGTATCAATCAATCAATCGATCGATGAGCAAGGTTATCGATATGCCGCACATAGCCAATAAACTAACGGTTTTGCCAAATAGACTTACTTTACCTAAAACACTGCTTTCGTAGCACACTATGAAAATTTCGCAGCAAACGCGAATGCTATGAGTTACGACACCAGCCTGCAACAATGGATATGCAAGTCTTTGATGCTTCTTTGGTTTAATTGCTAAGGCTGTGACATCGTTGCTGGCAGGCGTGGTGTTACTTGTTGAACAATGTTTCTCAAACACTGTTCTAAGAGCTGCATGCAGCTCCCAAGCATGCTTTGCGCGGCTCTCACCAGTCTTTCAGTAAAACCTCTAACATTTTGTGTAACAGACTTCATAAGTCAATTAAACACAACGTGTCGATTGACTTGTGGTAAAATATTTTAGTGCAGCTGTCTAACAAAATCGTAGGTCTGGATTTGGCTCCCTTAGCAAAATGGTTGAGAACTACTGTTATACAAGTAAGCAAAACATTAACTACCACAACATTTTATACTTTCTGGTCAGAATGATGAAACTGGGTCTGTAGTAGTGTAGCGATCTAAAACGACTGAGCTATAATGAGTAGGTATTGTTGCAACCCTTCCGGTGGTGTTGCGCTGATTGTATGATTCACCACGAACGGGATGTGCGTGAAGAACTACACGATGCGTATATGTGGCGCGAACAAGCAATAATAGAGTGATCATGGCATGTGAACTCTATTGTTGCTTGCTGCCAAAGTGCGAAGCTTTGCGCATATGCCGCTCGGGATTTCTGATCGCAACAGTATAAACAGATGTCGGCAACCTACGGCACGCGTGTCGCACGTGGCACGCCAAGCAATTTCCAATTGGATAGAGAAGCTCCACGTTTTACATATCACTTCTGTTACAATTCACACAGAAGGTATATTGACCTTGACTTGTACAAATATACGTGTGTTGTTGGCACACTGAATAATTTAAAATCTCTTAAGTTGGCACACAAATAGCAAAAGGTTGCCGACCCCTGGTATATCCATAGATTTTGTAGCTGTGTAATCCTGCTGTTAGCAGGGAGTATGATTAAGATGATAACATTGCAGATTTAAGCGTGAAATGCAGGGCACGCCATTGTAAAGGAGGAATTCTTATTAGAAGCCATTAAGCTTCTTAGCAAGGATTACAAGATTACTGGCAAAGTTCACTAGGAAACGTTACGTTCACAAGCAGTAGCATAGTTATACATAATTGGTAGCAAACTAGCATTGTTGTACATAGCTATTCATTATCAGGTGTATCAAAAAGCAATGCAAACAAATGTGGAAATTTCTTTCAAAGTTTTCATCTGTGGTAAGAAATTCCATGTTTTCAGCACAGTAACCAGTCTTATTTTCTCCTGAGCTTTGCAGGTTAAATTGTGCTTTACTTTGCTATTCATCACTACTTGCAATGAGTGCAACAGATAAGAAATCAGACATTTTCATCTATTTTAAAAGTCAAAAGCAAATTTCTTGCTAGAAGTCATACAATTTCTTTGAACAAAGGGGTATTTAAAGCAGGGTTGCGGATTTGGAGTCGTAAGGAATCGGAGGTTTTTGGGTGGAGTTTGAGTCAGATTCCTGACAACACTGGGAGTTGGAGTCGGATTTTTTGTCCGACTATGGATATCCAATTGGATTGGATCATTTTTTATATCACACTCCTACATTTCAACAGTACAATTTCTTTTGAAACTTTTGTTGAAACAGAGATTTCTTGCTGTAACCACGATTTCCATTGATTTTAACAGCCAAATTTCACTCCCTTTATGTTAAGGAGTCGGAAACTTTGGAAAGGTCTGAGTTGGAGTCAGATATTTTACCTCCGACTCCGCAACCCTGATTTGAAGTTAAACACACCTTCGCATTTGTGTTAATGCAAACGTGTGCATGTTTGAAAGAACACACGAGAAAGGTAATTGAGTTTGTGTTTTGCGCTCTTTGCTGGAATCGTCAAGACTGCAACAGGCAATGAGTGCAAAACACTTGGTCAAATGTGACTGATCTGTGCTTGAATCCTAGGACACAAATGTAGTTTTCCAAACAGCCATTCTTTGATTCTGGTCGGAAGAAATACCAAGATGTCGTCAGGCATTGACAGCCAGCAACTGCCTTTCCAGAAATTGTTTGTATTACCATTATCTTGAGTTACGTTTCAGCAAGTAACTGTTCTCTGAATCGTCCGAACGTATGATTGTTGTTTTTTTTCGCTGATTTCCTCATAGTAAGAGCGCTGCTTGTAAAAAAGTTTAAATTACTCAAAAGTTTGGTAAATTGTCTTAGTTTTGTGAGCTTGATTTAATTCATTTTCCATTCAACTTCAGGTAGACCAAGACAATTGAAAATGTAGATGTGTGAAAACGAACTGAAGCCGAAGCTGGAGCCATGAAAAAAGAGAGCTCCGGAGCTGGAGCGATGTTCATGAAATCTAGAGCTCTGGAGCCAGAGCTGTGTCATTTTTATGACTCCGCAGCCCTGTGCCAATGCAAAAATAAAATATAGCTATTTAGCAGTGATGGATCTGGCAACACTCATGGCCAGGGCTTGAAAAAATGTAGATTTCCCGTGAAGCTTGTCGAAATTTCCCGCGGGCCGCAAGTTGAAGACGATCACCCCTTTATGACGTCGCAAAAGGAATTTGTTTTCTTGAAAACATTGCACTCAAGAGCCTCACATATCACTGCGTTCACATAGATCAACATGGATGGATTCAGCCTACTAGCATCGGTTCACATTCAACGCGTAAACAGTTGCATCGCCGCAGTGTACGACGCTACCGCTCGGTGCGCAAAAACGAGATACGGTACTGAAGAAGTGCAAAACCGATGGAAGCGGCAAATCTTCGCCGCGAAGTAGCAAATTCTCGCGCCTGATCCTTGCTTAACGCGCGTCTAAAATTTGTATTTTGTGTGCACTATTCAATTCACAAATAATTTTTTTACGACATTAGAGTTTTAGATAGTTTATTTAAGTAATGTGGACTGCTTACATGAAGCTTCGCAACAATGGCCGGCATTTGGAAAACCGTAACACGGTTTCTAACGACCAATCAAATCGTAGTTTGTACGCCATTGAGAGACTTCCAGACACTGAACTAAAGATATCCTATGGACAGTAAATTTTAATAATCTCTAACGCATGTGTTACGGTAAGATTGTACGTAACTCGCATAGCAGGGTCGAGGAATTCCTACTCTGGTCGCGTAATCACGACATGCCTGCGGCTCCTGCACAGTATAAACCAGGCAGTGGTTCTCAACCTTTTTGCTGAAGGGAGACAAATCCAGACCTATGATTTTGTGAGCGAGCTGCACTAAAAATTTATTGCAAGTCAGTTTATATGTTTTTTTTATTGCAAAACGAAGTATGTTGCACAAAAAATGAGAGGTTTTATTCATAGGCGTAGCCAGGGGGGCCTATGGGATCATTCTCCCCCTTAAGATTTAGAACATATAGTTGTTTCGTGCTTTGAGAGGCGGTATCCCAAACAAAATAGTGTTAACATTTTGTCCTCCAAATTTTTTTGCTTCCCCCCAAATTTTTGGGCTAGTTACGCTACTGATTTTATTGAAGACTGCTGAGAGCTGCACGAAAGGTGTTTGGGAGCTGCATGCGATTTTCAGAAAAGTGGTTTTAATTTGTTAGTGGCGCAGCATTTGAAGTGATTGTGGCGTCATGTTTCAAATGTTGATTGTTGCGGCCAGATCGGTGGTGGCGAAATCGGTTTTTAACCCATCCGACCTGTCGGACGATATTCAGACGGTGTCAAAAGTTTCTGTTGAGTGAGCGTTCTACGCATGCATTTTTTGGGCGCGAGTGCGCAGTTACCTGAGTGAGCTTGTTGTGAGTGGACGCTAGTTTGGGCACGAGTTGAACATTTTTGCTATAAACTTGATCGCGTTAAAGTTTTTTGCATATTGTGTGACTTTCTACAACAGAAGATCTGCAGCGTTGTCTTTAGCAAATACTGTAGACCTAATTATTGGGATTTTTGTGCTGCCTACACTGAATTATACTTATTGCTTCATCATACACAAAGCCAAAGATGCAAAAGTCAGCTTTACGAATTGGCATCGACTGTCTGGGACTAAATGTTCGTAATGAATAACTAACCAATTTTCTGGAACAAAGACAAAAAATCCCGGTTAAAAAGTGCTAGTTTTGGTATTTGCATCCTGTAATGTATGCTGTAGGCCTAGCAATTTTATGCTCATTCAAAAAAATTAAGCTCTAGCTATAAGTTTAATGCCATTCCAGAATGGCATCGTGTTTCAGGCGTTGATTGTTGCGGCCAGTTCGGTGGTGGCGAAATCGGTTTTTAACCCATCCGACCTGTAGAACGGTGTTAAAAGTTTCTGTTCAGTGAACGTTCTATGCATGCATTTTTTTAGGCGCGAGTGCGCAGTTACCGGAGTGAGCTTATTATGAGTGGACGCTGCTTTGGGCGGGAGTTGAGCATTTTTGAATGGCACTACATTCCGAAATGGCATTCGGAATGCAGTATCATTTCGATTGGTAACCCAGTAAAGTAACCACTAACCAAAGCAGTCGTACAGGCAAGTATTAACATCTGAATGTATTCAAAAGCTTCCAGGTGATGCTAGCGCCACCGTTCACTCTGCTATCTAACGCAATGAAGTTCGCTTGCATAAACGCACGTAGTTTCAAGGACGCGTTGGCCTCAATGTCCTCTGACCACATGTATCATATAAAAATTAACAGCTTTCCGCCGCCATTACGAGTCTACGACATGCGATCAGGTTCACCAAAAAAGCCAGACCCTGTCTTAAAACAAGCCGAAATAAACAGATAGCAGTTGTAAGACATATAGGCTACACGTGAAACATGCATAACCAAACAAAAATAGATATTAAAATCGTCAGAAACATCGATAAAATGCAATTACAATTTTTAGAAGCAATTTATTTCCCCGTAAATACACTGTCGTACAGTTGTTTCTTATTAAATACATTGAAAATTTTTAGGGCAACAGTAAAATCTTTGCAATATTCTTTGCATCCTACATGGTCATAGACTCCCGTCAAAAGAGATTTGTAATATGCAGCTCAGACAATGTTTTGTCAGAGCCAAGCCTTTCAGATTGAAAAAAAATAAAAAAGAAAAAGCCAGATTTTTACTGGTATTTTTTATTTTCAATCAAAGCCAAGTGCGTCAAAAAAAGCCTGAATTTCAAAATTTGGCTTCAAAAATGCCAAATTGGCAACCCTGCACGCGACTGCATGGGACCACCACCATTAGGTAGGAGTAACTGTTGCATCACAAGGCCAGATATGGGACCACCGTGACTGAGCGAGAAAATTCGCACAGTCCGTTTTATGGTTTTCTTGCAATTCTTGGCGTATTATTTGATTTTACTTGACTTGCAGCTGATCAATTTCCCGCGAGCATGTACGATTTCCCGGGAAGCTCCTTCCCGATTTCCACACTTTCTGCAGCCCTGCTCATGGCATCGCTCATCACCATCTGGCAACACTCGTTTCGAGACCCAATTTTACAAGACTCAGTCTTGAAGGTTTCAGGTCTCGGTCACAAGCCTATTGTCTTGAGACTTTGAATAATGCAAGGATATGGCTTAGTAAAACTTCAAGTCTTTTTCTCTGTTGAAATTGCAGGTAAGAAACAATGAAGATTGGTCTGAAAAATGACAGAAATTCAAAAAAATTTAATTCGGGAAGTGTTGACAAAATTTTTTTGAAAATTTTTCGCAAAATCCACAAATTTTGAAGTCCCTAGTCTCAGTCTTGGAATTTTTGATGAAGTTCTAAATGAGGTCTCAGTCTCTAAGGTTACAGTCTCGACTACATCATTGCTATTTAGTGTTGCCAATGCAAAAACATAATCAAATTGATCTGTCAAATATTTCATTTTGCCTCAAAAAATTAGCGGCAAAATTTCACTATTCACAATGGTGTTAAAATGCTTGAAGTTACACCAATTTTTCGATGGTGTGGCATGAAATTTTTCCTACACAGAAGCATGCAAAATTACATCATCTGGCAACAACGTCCGACAACACCAATGTGGTAAGCAATCCTGAGAAGGGTGACCAGACTGTGCATGGGTGTTCTACCAAAAATTTGCAAAATCCTGCTAAATTCACTGCCAAATTACAAATAATAAAATATTGCCAAAATACTGCCAAAAATCTGCAAAATTGCTTTCATCAAACAATTTACTTTAACAACGGACTGAATAGTAATTTTGTTACTAGGCTTATTTAGGCAAATTTCAAAATTTAAAACTGGGGGGGCAGGCCCTCCAAGAAAAGAAGTGGGGGCCTTGGCTTATGCAGTCCCCCAGTTCCACCACCTATGGTGCAGAAGAGTAAAAAAGGTTGGGAACCCTGCTGTAGATAAATTTCCACATACTTGATACAAAATTTCAACCACACAAAGACCTTCTCTACATGTTTATCTTCTAACCTTCTGCTCCTGGAACTCATACTTCACTCTTTATTTATTTTAGTTATCTTATTGCTTAGAGCTTAACTCATATCACCTATTGCTGTTTGTTGTCACACAATGCATTGATATGTCAAGGGTATCCAATGCTATGTTGGCAGGGCTTACTAAATCGATGATACTTTCTGGAAGGCTACAACAACACATGCAATTCTTGCTGAGTATGGTTTGATGGCTTAAATGCTACATTTAGCATTTGTTTTCCTATGATGATAAACTGTTTTCATTGCATGAACAAGATTTTTCTGACCACATGTTGAGCTGTCACTCTCATTATTCAACAGGAGAGCCCTTCAACTGTCATTTAATCAACTTTTGTTTAGTTCAGTAAAATTAAGTGCTGTTACATCTCAGTCATCAATGATGTCTGGGGTAATTGCCAAATAATTTTGCAAACTTTGTCACTTGCATACTGTGTCATAAATCTACAAAATTGCACTGATCTGGTTTCTTGGATTATTAAATTGCCAACTCAGATTTTGTAATTCTCTTAGTCTTAACACACCAAGGTTCTACCCAGTCAGTCATCTAACACTGGAACAATCACACTCACCACACATATGGCATACCATGAAAAGGTTAGAGATAACAAAAATGCACTAATCCTGACAGAAGCAAAATCAACAACTGTAGCTCAGGCTTAAACCAGGCCACTTATTGCAATCTCATGCCACCAAGAAATATGCAGCATACCAGACAAACACACAAGACAGATTATGAATAAAATCTATGCCACAATCACATATATGTAAGAAAAATACAGTTTAGCTAAGTGCATCAAACTGGCTCTTAGGAGTTTGGACAAGATTAACAGCTCCTTCATTGTTATTTGATGTGAAGGTAGGTGGCTTGAACCTTGAACCCAAGGTAGGTGGCTTGAACCCAAGATAAAATGATGCACAACCTGCTTCCAAATTTTAACAAGTTGTGAATCTGTGCCCAATCTGCTTGAACTAACAAATCAGATGACCAAAATTGTTCAAAACAGCTGAAGCATACATAAATCAAAACTGAGCATCCTACTCTTAACATCTGCCATGGCAAAACATACACATTACCAGACTTATCTAGAGCCGTCTGGCAACTCCCCACACTTTTAAGAAAACAATTTAGATAAGAGGTTATTAGGGCATAGTGTATTAAAAAAACTGCACTCACGCAAACTTGTGTCTGGGACAGTCTGCTCGAATATGAGACATAATCTCTGCTTCTTTGCTGCCCACAATCTCAATATCATCGTCGATCACTATTCTTGTCTCATTCAGCACTAGAACAGATAAAATGTGGATAATTTTTGGCATGTGGCATGAGCACAAGAACATACTGAGTCATGTCATACCCAGTTTTTGCTTAGGTCTTGAGGGTCCATCTTCTTTGTTAGAACTTGCATCTGTTTTGATAATAATAAAACATCATTACTAAAATTAGCTTATTCTTTGACTGAAAATCATTATGAGAAAATCACATAAACTGGAAGATGCTGAAAATTTTATAAATAACCCTAAACTTGTGTAAAAAATACCCAAAAATATTTTTTTAGCTAAATTTTGGTTATTTTACCTAACCTTTGAACCAGAAACCCTGGAAAGCCGATCAAAGGCTCAAAAGACTCTGATTTTTCCTAGTTTCCAATAAAAACTTAAAAGCAAAATACTTCCATGTTGCGGACGGAGCCCAGGTCCAAGTAACCTGGGCCATAATGGCCGAAAACATATCCCACTTACAGTGTCACCCACAAAAAAACTGAAACCCAAAACTTTGAAGACTCGTCAAGTGTTTTGAGGGTTTGAACAGTTCTCTAGCACAATCGGCTGACGAGTTATGAAGTTGCTAAGAGGCGTGAAAATAGCAGCTCAATGCATGATTTCAAAATACGAGTATCTCGTACACCAGCAGCAAAAGTGTTAATGAAGATGTTCAGCTTGCAGCTAGTCTTTCATCATACGCTTGAAGAAAAGCACTACACTGCATAATGAAATTACGCTAAGTCACAAAAATTGTTTTAACCTGACTTGACTTATGCTTAACTCTTTGGCGTCCGCTAGGATTCAGGGATTTTCGGAAAAAAACACAGAAACGTACGTGGCTTTGCGCGGGAATTTCTCCGGTCCGGTATGCTCTTCAGACCCAGTAAAAGTCTCAAAAGACCTAAAAAAGTCCTCCACTTTGACTCTTCTAATCTGCACTCGAAAAAAAAATTTTGCTTAGGGAGTGCGGTTTTTTGTGAGTGACGTCAAAGTGGAGGACTTTTAGGCCACCTTGGCCCACTTTGTCTGGCCCTGGGCGCCAACCGTTAGGCGGTAGTATTTCACTGAAATTTTTACTGGAAACTATGCTACAATCCGAGTCTTTTGATACTTTGGATGACCTGCTGAGGTTTCAGGTTCAAAAGTTTTGATGTAAGTTAGTAAAAATATTGGACTAATTTGCTAATTACATAATTAATTAATTTGTTTATTTTAGATCATAACTTTTGAACCAGAAACGCTAGAAAGTCGATCAAAGGCTCAAAAGACTTGGACTCAAGCCTAGTTTCCAATGAAAACTTCAGCGAAACACTTTGGCCTAGCGGTTGGGCCCTAGGCCAGGCAACATGAGCCAAAATGACCCCAAAACTACTTCACTTATGATGTCAGTCACAAAAAATCCGCACCCCCCAAGCAAAAAATTTTTTTTCGAGTGCAATCTACTAGACTGGTCGATCTGTTTGAGCCCTTGAACAGCTCTCTAGCGCAATCGGTGGAGGAGCTAGGGCGTTGGTAAAGGAACCGAAAACCGCTGTTTTTTAGGCCGAAATCGAAGTACGAATATATCGTAGACCGGTTCTCAAAGTGTTAATTATCACTTTTTGCATGGACCACAAAAGTGTGAAACATGTAACCAATATGATACATTCTTTTGTGAAAATCTTGAATAACTTACCACATCTTCAACAACATTTTGAAGATTCATGTCTATCAGAATCTTATTTCTAACAAGGATAGGACAATAACCTATAGCAGGTGTGGACAATCTGATTAGCGGCCCGCTATTCACATGTGTCCCGTCACAGCATTTTCAGTGGCCCGCAGAAGCATTCAGGAAAAATCTTCAAGTTCGAATTTCTTCCAAATCACACTTAATGTTGGTGCTGAGGCTAACTTGAATGAAGACTTGGTTCTATTTTCATTAGAAGATACATACTCTGCTAAATGCAACATTCTTAAAGTGGCCCCCGAGCCAAATTATTTGCCCACCCCAGACCACTAGTTTTTATAAACTCTCTGAACATATCAATGACATCACTTTTTAAGCAAAAAAACAATAGCAAAGCATCATGCTTACCCGTGAATCCCGGAACACTCCTTTTGCGTTGTTGTGACTGCGTCTGTTTGTCACTTGCCTGTAAGAAACATTATGAAATTTAACACAAATATAAAAAGTGTCAGGCATTTAGCTGAAGGCACTGCTAAGCAGCTAATCACTTTTTCGTCTAACAACTTAAATGATTATGATTGCGTAAAGAAATAACTTGCACCAATCAATAAACATTTAACAACTTTAAATTACGCATGTGCATTGCAAACTATGCATTCTTAGCCAATTACATGAAAGGAAAATATTTCGCGTTATAAAGTTTGAAAATATACGCAAATTACTAAAAAGCTAGCTCTATGATAAAATCAGTTATTTTTAAGTGTTTCAGGGACCTGATTCGAATCCCTAGAACCAGAGAAAATCATGATCGGGTCCTTAAAATCAGAGTATTCAGGTCCCTGCAAGTCCATACCAGGTACCTAACATTTTCCTTAACACTTTGAGAGGCAGTCTACGATAATATTGCACCTGATTTCATCCTAAACCCAACAGTTTTTGGTTGCCTTACCAACGCCATAGCTCCTTTGCCGATTGCGCTAGAGAGCTGTTCAAGGGCTTAACACTTTGGCATCCGGCTGCTTTTGGGGATTTCCGAAAAAAAACACAAAAACGCACGTGGTTTTGTGTGGGAATTTCTCCGGTTTGGTAAGCACTACTGACCTGGTCCAAGTCTCAAAAGACGCGGCAAATCTTGTAGTCTGCACTCGAAAAAATTTTTTGGGTGAGGGTGCGGATTTTTTGTGAGTGACGTCATAAGTGAAGGGCTTTTAGGCCACCTTGTCAAACTTCATCTGGCCCTGGGCGCCAACCGTTAGATGGTAGTATTTTGCTGAAGTTTTTATTGGAAACTAGGCTACAATCCAAGTCTTTTGATACTTTGGATGACCTGCTGGGGTTTCAGGTTCAAAAGTTATGATCTAAAGCAGGGGTCACCAAACTACGGCCCGCGGGCCAAATCCGGTCCGCGAAGCCATTTCATCCAGCCCGCGTAGACATTTTGCCAATGAGGAGAAACAATATAACAAAGGAAAATTTGTTGATTTGGCAGAAACATTTCCTGAAACAATCACATTTTGTAAGATGTCCGGCCCTCGGAATGTTGAGTAACAGCTTATGTGGCCCTCGGACTGTTGAGTAACAGCTTATGTGGCCCTTGAACAAAAAAGTTTGGAGACCCTTGATCTAAAGTAATAAAAATATTTGACTGATTACCTGATTAGATAATTAATTAATTTGTTTATTTTAGATCATATCTTTTGACCCAGAAACGCTAGAAAGTTGATCAAAGGCTCAAAAGACTCAGAATCGAGCTTAGTTTCCAATGAAAACTACAGCAAAATACTTTGGCCTAGCAGTTGGGCCCTAGGCCAGGCAACATGAGCCAAAATTGCCCCAAAACTACTTCACTTATGACATCACTCACAAAAAATCCGCAACCCCCAACCAAAAAATTTTTTTCAAGGGCAGACTAGAAGACTGGCCTATCTGTTTGAGCCCTTGAACAGCTCTCTAGCACAATTGGCGGAGGAGCTATGGCATTGGTAAGGCAACCGAAAACTACTGGTTTTAGGCCAAAATCTAGGTACGAATATATTGTACACTGGCTCTCAAAGTGTCAAACTGATCGGCCAGTCTTCTGGTCTGCACTCTAAAAAAATTTTTTGGTTGGGGATGCAGATTTTTTGTGAGCGACATCATAACCAAAGTCGTTTTTGCGTCATTTTGGCTCATGTTACCTGCCCTAAGGCCCAACTGCTCGGCAAAGTATTTTGCTGAAGTTTTCATTGGAAACTAGGCTCGAGTCTGAGTCTTTTGAGCCTTTGATCAACTTTCTAGCGTTTCGGGTTCTAAAGTTATGATCTAAAATAAACAAATTGATAAATTTTTATCTAATTATAGTTAAATGGGTAAAAAAACACAAATTTTAAGTTTGCAATATCTCTAAAACGAGCTAAGGCATTTTCTTGGTCTTTTGATAGAAGGTAGCCCGCATGCCAAGGTGTATTGCCACATTGAAAATATTTTGTTATCTTTTCCCAACGAAAAATTATAACAAAAAACACTAGTTTTTTTTACCCCTTTCTGGGTAAGAAAAAACTACTGCTTTTTCATCTAGATTTGCTCGTATTCTGTTCATTAAAAGTAATCCACATATTTGCACAAACATTTAGCCATAATGTAGACTTGCAATGATTTATTCACAGCATGCTTTCATCCAAAAACAGTAGATTGCAGTGATCACTAAAGTTCAAGCAGTCTTGAGCAGGTCATCGGTAATATTTCTAAAATTGCAGAGGTTAGCAAAATTTTTGGACACCATGCTCTCCCTTAAAAATTAAACAAGCCTTTCCTCTGCCTGCATCTGTGAGTATTTTCTGGTCTGGATCATGAAAGCAATACTTAATGCATGGAAGAGAATATCCATGTCTTCCACAGTGGGCCAATCCCACAACAAGCGACTTGTAATAGTTGTATTCTCACTTTTGTGCAAAAAGTTTATTTCCATACTTGTTGGTGTTTCATCATCCACATCATCAAATAAAACTTTTTAAAGTTGTTCCCAGGAGTCGGCTTTAAGGCTTGGTCATAAAAACAGCATAAATTTTCCCATATTTAGTCCTCAATCATTTTCATGTCTTCAGCTTTACTCTTATATGCAGTACTTAGGAAACTTTAACTGATTACTCAGTGGTGCATTGGTACCTGGTTCAACAAAACAAGCTCCTAATCTGATTCGAATTTCTCTTTCAACTTGCCTTTCTTCTGTTTCTCACTTTGTACTTAAAAAAAATCTTTTGTCTGTAATGACTTTTCCATGCATAAATATTGCCTTTTTTGGAGAGTGAAATTTCAAGCTGGCTTACTTTTAGACCTGAAAATAGCCTCAAGAGATATTTCACTGTCTTGACGTGTATACCTGTGTCAAAAATATTTTTATAAAGAAAGTCTTTGCATTATTTTAATCTAACTAAATGCATCTGGTTCTATCAATTGCTGTATGCAGTTAAATACTATTTTTTTCTTATCTGGCTCTTAAAGGTAAACCTGCTGTAGTGTGATTCCAGCAAAAAAGAGTCCTACATACCTGCCATTGTTTTTAGGCTCACAGTACTATTGTGTGCAGTTTAAAAATGCAATTATGATGCAGTTTCATCACCACTGTTTTGTTACTTTTTGGACTAGACCCTGGGTTCTCCAACTGAAGATCATGAAAGTTTTGGAATAGGAGCACATGTGTGGTAGCAACATACTGTTGAAAATCACACTAATTGCAAATAAAGTTTTTAACTGTTTTTGGGTGGGATTGTGAGGTTAGCTAAGATGCAGGTATCAATGACTAATGCTAAAGAAGATGCATCTAAAATAGTTTAAGAACCTCTGTTCTAAACACAAAACGATAATTGGCACTTGCTTGTGAGCTATTACAGTAATCAAATATATATACAATGCAGCTGAAATGCCCTACAACAAATGAAGATTCTTGTTCTTTGCAGAGCAGTACTACAGATAAATTTACTTCATCTGTTTTATAGTTGCATCATACAAAAATACAAACATGGGTAAACAAAATCTAGTCTGGGGTAAAAAATAACTAGTTTATTTTTGCCCAAGTCAATACATCCATTTGGGATAAAAACGAACTAGCCCATAAAACTCAAAATGTAAAGCTGCCAAATTTTTTATTGGTATGGGTATGCAGAGACATGCATTACCAAAGCACTTGCCAACTTTGACATGTTTATGCTAAGTACTTCTAAAGCAGCATAAAAGTTTATAAAATTTGTCTGAAACTTTTGGTTCTATCTAATATCAACATGAATTCTTAAACAAAGCTGCAAACCTTGTTTGAGGATTTTGGTTGGAACAAACATATTACAAACAATGTTTCAATGAATGCCTCTGTAGCACCAATTCATTTGAAGCATTTTTTCTTTTCAATAGTTTTTAAGGGGGGTAGTTGCTTTTTACCCCAACATTGCGATTTTTTTTACCCCACTTGACTATAACTAATTAATCAAATATTTTTATCACGTTAGATCACAACTTTTGAACCTGAAACCCCAGCAGGTCATCCAAAGTATTAAAAGACTCTGATTGTAGCCTAGTTTCCAATAAGAACTTCAGTGAAATACTACCATCTAAGGGTTTGGGCCTAGGGCCAGATGAAGTGGGCCAAGGTGGCCTAAAAGTCTTTCACTTATGACGTCACTCATAAAAAATCCACACCCCCAACCAAAAAACTTTTTCGAGCGCAAACTACAAGACTTGCCGAGTCTTTTGAGCCTTTGAACAGCTCTCTACCACTTTCAGCGCCAGAGTTACGCTCGTGCAAAGCCATGTGCAATCCATTTTTTTGGCACGAAATCCTCTCACATTACTGGATGCCAAAGTGTTAAGAATCCTAAAAATTATTACATCTGGAGTGATTGCATTACATGTTTTACTTGCAACTACTGCTTCATCCTTATCCATGTTATAGATCCTCTTTCAGTTGTGATTGTAAGATTTGAATGAATGGTTAACTCAGAAAGCAATACAAAAGTGAAAGCAACGAGTGCAACAAAAATAGAAAAAACAATAACTTACTGGTGAAACTGTAACAGGTGGACTTGGTTGAAAACGTATATGAATCTTATCTCTACGGCCCACTGAAGGCATTACAGACTGGTTCACAGATGTAGACTTTTGCAGAAGTGAATTCGTAATAGAAATTGGAGTGTTACTACTAAGCATTGAAACAGGTGATGACCCCATGTTATGATGACGCACTTGTGGAGATCCAACAGAGTGTGGTATTGGCTGTGGTGATTGGTTTGCAAACTGTGGCAAACTGTGCGGAATCTGTGAAAGACGACTGCTACTTTGTTGTGTGTTCATTGCTAAAGGGCTGGAACCTGGAGATGGCCCTTGGTGTCCAGGAACACTTGAAGAACGATTCAAACCAGTTGTTCTTTGTAAACTTTGAGACAAAACTGGAATATTTCTTACACCAACTGTTTGCCCACCAAATGTGGGCTGCATTGTTGATGGATGGATGTTAGACTGAACTGATGAGTGGATACCAAGTTGGTTTAAGGTCTGCTGAACAGCAGCTGTTTTGGGTGCACTCGCAAAAATCTGCTGGTTGCTATTACTTGATATATTCCTGCCCCATGGCAAAGATTGTGTCTGGCTGGTGCTACGTTGTAATGCAGAAGTTCGAATATTTTGAAACATTGTCAGAGGAGAAATCAATGAAGATGATGATGAAGGAGTACTTGAACCAGTCCTGTACTGATTTGGTTGTGTGTTGGAAAAAGTGGCAAAGTTTGAATACCTTGCATTCATTGCAGATGTCTGCTTTGACAACTGATTTCCAAAATTTTGCCCGAGTGCATAATCCTGAGAAATTCCATTTTGAGACTGATATCCAAAGTTGGTAGCAAGATACCGTGAAGCAGTCTCGTTGACTTGCTGTTGGTGCTGCTGAAATTGCCTGGGATCCATTTGAGCTGGGTGCTAATCCTTCATGCTATTTCCAGAAACACATCACACTTATGGACTTAACAGAAAACACATTGTTCATTGCTAGTAAAAATACATCCTTCAATTTAAAAAAAGCACTGTTGAAAACCTAGAAAGAAAGCGAAGAACAATTTAAATATTAGAAGTTTTACACCTAAAATCACATATTTGACAAAGTCAATAATTCAAAACGATTGAAGTTACCTGTACTTTCAGACCTCATTCGATTACCTGCATTTAAATTTTACAAATTAACTTCTGTATTTTCAATAGTTCAAAGAAGTCCTTGGTCTTAAGAAGTAGGCCATTCCCTCACATTCAATCCAAACAAATCAAAATGCAACATTTTACTTTCACCAATGCCAGCAGCAAAACTTACCTTCTTTAAACAGCATTCATTAACAAACCAAAGAAGAAGTGTTTGAAAGTTACTACCTTTTTTTTCAAACTGACCAAGTATTTGGTCATAAATGCTTCACAGAAGGATGATGATGACATCCAGAGACAAGTGAAATAATTGTACTGTGCTATAAATACAGATGCATACAATGGAATATTGAATCCTATGGATTCGAATCCTTCAGTATTCGAATCCAAAAATCAGAGCTTTTTGCAATATTTGTTATCGAAATAAATTCAGATTAAATAAATGTGAAAAATGCAAGGTCAGCAAAACAAATGGTTTCACTAAGTTCGGCAGTCACAATAAACTTTGCAGTGGCACTCTTTGCACTGCAAAAGAACACTCAACAAGCTCACAGCACAGCATAGTGAGTGAACAAGCTAATTAACAGGTCATGTGGTCAATGATTGGTATTCTAAACCTCTGTGCGCTTGCAGTTTTTTATCAACATCCTCTGCTAAGCTTAGGCTTCAACATTTTTTTAGACAAATGCAGTTAATCGCACAGCCTATAATTTACCAAGCATTTTCATGCATTGAACCAGAATATGCGATTATCTGTATCCAGACAAACATCCGCAAGTTTACCGCAACATTGCATCTGCAAGTCTTTAATGTTTCTTTATTATAATAATCACTAAGGCTATGACATCGTTGCTGGCAGGTGTGTTGTTACTTGTTGAACAATGGTTCTCAAACACTGTTTGAGAGCCGCATGCAGCTGCCAGTCATCCTTTGTATGGCTCTTAGCAGTCTTTAAGCAACACCTCTAATATTTTGTGTAACAGACTTTGTCAGTGCAATAAAACTTGTCAATTCACCTATGGCAAAACTTTTTAGTGCAGTTGTCTAACAAAATGGTAGGTCTGGATTTGGCTTCCTTAAGCAAAATGGTTGAGAGCCACTGTTGTAGAAGTAAGAAAAACATCAACTACTACAACTTCTTACTTTCTAGTCAGAATGATCAGACCAGGTCTGCAGTAGCGTAGCAATCTAAAACATCTAAGTTATAATGAGTAGGTATATAATATAACATCTATAGTTTTTGTAGCTGTGTAATGGTCCTGTCAGCAAGGAGTATGATTAAGGTATGATACCATTGCAGATAGGAGTGCAACCAACTCTTCATTTCATCATGCTTCTTCAACCATGGTACAACTTCTTCGCAAGCGGTCAAAGATAAAGTTCTATTCGCAACATTTCTGAAAATAAGAACTTGTCAATTTTTACCAAGATGCAGACTGCACGATCAGGACAGAGTAAACATTAGTAGCCTAATAAAAACACCTGGTTCTGTACTCAACTACTTCAATATTTTGAAATTATCGGAGAGAGGCAAATGACGCCGCTGTTTGCACACCTGATTGCAGTACTAGATGTGAAATGCACGACACGCCATTGTAATTAGGAATTTTTTTAGAAAACATTACGCTTACCAGCAAGGTTTAATAAATTATTAGCAAAGTTCATTAGGAGATATTACATTTGGAAGCTGCAGCATAACATGAAAGTTAAAACCAGACCATAACCAGGGGAGTACAGGACGCAAACACTACCTAGAAAATTTTCTCCCCTCTTGGAAAAATGTGTTGGGCATTATAAAACTACTGGACATAGTTTAAAAAATTTGGGTCCCTCTCAGAAAATTATTTGCGCACCTGGTGACCCAAGCTGTTACGGGCCTGGTTATAACTAATTGTTAGCAAAGCAAACTAGCATTGCTTTGCATAGCAGTACATGATCAAGAGAGTATAAAAAAGCAATGCAAACAAATGTGGACCTTTCCTGAAGTTTTCATCTTTGGAAAAAATTATGTGTTTTTAGCACAGTTATCCTAAGCTTTGCAGGTCAAGTTGTACTTTACTTTTGAATCATCACGATGTATTATCAGTACAAAAGATAAGAAATAAGAAGTTTTCAGTTATTTCAAAAAAGTCGAAGGTGAATTTTTTGCTAGAAGTCATGCTATTTCTTTGAACAAAGGGCTTATAAACATATCTTCACATTTGTGTTAATGCAAGTGTGCGCATGTTTGAAAGAACACACGAGGAAGGTATATTAGACCAAGTGTTTCCAACCTTTCTCTGACCATGTACCCCTTTAGCATTTCAGCAGATACTCTTAGGGGTACATCAGTGGCGTATCTAGCCTGAAAATAGGGGTCTGTCGTAGGGGGACAGCTTTTGATATCACTTTTAAGCGTAAAACTACACTTTCTCCTAAGACTGTAACTCGAACGATGAATTTTGTGATGTTGCCAAAGTATTGTATTGGCAAAATTCTGATGATATATAATATATCAGCAATATTTGCTCATACAAGCCGCTACGCTAGTTTTCTGCACGGAGTGTTCAGAAACCCAAGTTGCTACTTCGTCTATGATTGTTCCTTACGACGCGCAGCCCTTCGACTGAAAAAGTAATGCGCAACTTTCAGACCACTCCGCAATCGTCCCAATAAACCTGACTATGAAGTAACATTCGCTCCAAGGTTTTGCGCGGTGAACAGATGGCTGCCTATGAACAAGACCGTGGTTTTTGACTACATATCTTAGTGACCCAGATTTGCACAGAATTCCATGTCATACACTTCTTCATTGCACTGACGTATTGTCTTTCAACTGTGGTTGGAATGTTGCAAAATATCAGCATTGGTTATCGGCAATGAAAAATAACATCGGTATAAGCCCAGAAAAAAGTTATAATGATCAAACTCTGGCTAAAATCCAGTCAATCAAACTTGATTAGTAGGGCTAGTAGCCTAGCACAACTAACTATTTAGAATAGATAGTGGTGCTGATCTCATTGTCAAAACACACAAGGAAAGATTTCCATTATCATTGCTTTGGGTCACAGCGCATTTATCACATCACAATTGATGTTTGTTCCTACGAACATGGTGCTGAAAAGATACTTAGCTTGTCGAACATTCAGCAGATGTCAGCCATACAGCAATGAGAGCTGTTTATCCATACATTTACATACATACACTTATAAAATTGAAGCTGACAATCAGCTGTACAACTGCATCTGTGGAGCGCTGTCTATCAAAGATGGCTGTGTTATTATTTACTTTCGAAATCACTGCGGAGAAGAACAATTGAGTTGAAATTGTTCTGATGATTTAACATCGTAACTGTAAAAGTCACTTATTAGAAATCAATATAGGACTTTTTGCACAGAAAACAACATCGTCAAATGCTCAATTCTCAAAAGCTATTTTTGAAATAAAATGCTTGACTGGCCTAAACTCCTAAACTCAGGAAGGCCTAAACTCATTTGATTTAGTAGTAACCTAGTAGGCGTAAACAGCAGATAAAATTTAGGTTGAAACTGCAAAACAACACGATCGCGATTGGACACTGTCCTCTCCCCATGAAGCGAAATATGACAAAACTGCATCTGCGTGACAGTGTATGAGCTTCTGACAGCTTTGCCTGAATTGGAGTTGGCACTGCCAGAGGAGGAAATTCCGAAACATGTGCGTTCGATGCACCATCAATTTGAGGTGTTCAAAAACATGAATTGTTTCATGTCATTGTGCAGGTGCCATTTAGACAAGGCAGGGACATTGTTGTTTCGTAATAGTACTATGCAATGTTAGAAGGGAAATGTACAGTAGGTTGTTGCCTGTTCCAAACCAACTGCATTAGAGACCTGCAGTAACAGCGTTTGATTTTTAGCATCGGCTCTAATGCTGAGTAGCCTACCTGCGGTACAAAGGGGCCTGTCATGACAGCCAAACAGACCCCATGGATGCGCCCCTGGGGTACATGTACACCAGGTTGGGAACCCCTGTATTAGACAATGTGTTTTGTGCTCTGCATGGCTTGCCCAGGCATGCGCTGTTAACTGGAATTGCTAGGACGGCAACAGGCAAAGCATGCAATGAGTGCAAAGCACTTGGTCAAATGGGACTAGTCTGTGTTGAAATGCTCAGACACAAATGTAATTTTCCAAAAAGCCAATTTTTTTATTATGGTGGTACAAATTAACAAAAGGTCCTCAGGGATGGACAGGAAAACCAGCAACTGCCTTTCCTGAATTTGTTTATATTATTATTTTGAATTACGTTTCTGCTAGTAATTGTTCTCTGAATTATCTAAAACTGCAATTTTTGTTTTTTCGCTGATTTCCTCATGGTAAGTGCACTGCTTGTAAAAAACTTCCAGATTAAATTACTTTAAAAAGTTTGGTAAATTCTCTTAGTTTTGTATACTTGATATAATTCATTTTTATTCAAGGCACACCAAGACAACTGAAAATAATAATGTGTGATAACGAACAGAAGCCGGCGCTGGAGCCATGAAAAAGAGAGCTCCTGTGCTGGAGCCACATTCATGGAAACTACGAGCTCTAGAGCTGGAGCCATGTTCACCAAAAGAAGAGCTCTGGAGCCGGAGCTACTATCATTTTTGCGACAGTGCTGCAGCCCTGGATTTAACGCTTCTGTGTGACAGTGAACGGCTGAAGTAGTTGTATGTGTCTTACAAGTAGTGTCTTGCACAGCAACCAAAACCTTCTATGTGCTTCATGGCTCCTCAGAATTTTTGTATTTTTTTGTGATTCCTATTTCAACCCCTACATGTAGACCATATGTGCAAGCCAAACATGCAAATAGTGATTATATATAACCAGGGGTGCACATCAAGGGTGTCTCTTTCACTGTCATGACAGGCCATTTGTTCTCAGCATTAAAGCCAATAAAATACCTCAATGCTGTCACTGCAGGAATTTAATGCGGGTGGGTTGGAACAGGCAACAGCATTTCCCTTCGAACGTTCCATAGCATAATTACAAAACAACAACCTCTCTGCGTTGTCTGAAGAGAGCTTGCACAATGACATGAAACAATCGACGTTTTGAACACTCTAAATGGATGTTGCATTGAACGCATATGTTTCGGAATTCACTCCTCTGGCAGTGCCAGCTCCAATGCAAGCAAAGCTGTCAGAAGCTTCTGCGCTGCCATACACATCTGTTTTGTCATATTTCACTTCTTGGTGAAAGGACATAGTCTTCAATTGTGATCGTTTTGTTTTGCAGTCTTGGCCTACATTTTATCTGCTGTTTACACCTGCATGGTTATGACAAAATTAAAGAAGTTTAGGCCTACTTCAGTTCAGTGTCACACCAAGCAATGCGAGTTTGTTTCAACTGAAGCTGCATTTTTACATCGGATTTCTCATATTGAAAGGTGCGACAGGTGGCCTCAGAAATTGTGATGGCATTACCTGAACAAAATACCAACCAAGCATTGTTTTTCGAAAATAGCCTTTTCAAAATTGAGCAGTTGACGATGTAGTTAGCTGTGCAAGAAATCCTATATTGATTTGAAGTAATTCACTTTTACCTTACGATGTAAAATCATCAGAGCAAATGCAACTCAATCGTTCTTTTCTGCAGTGATTTTGCAAATACCTCATATATTTATAACACCACCATCTTGATAGACAGCACCTCACAGATGTAGCTGATTGTCAGCATAAATTTTGTAAGTGTATGTTCATAAGGATAAACAGCTCTCATTGCTGTATAACTGACATTTGCTGATGTCCAACTCAACAAGCTAAGTATCTTTTCAGCACCATGTTCATAGGAACAAACAGCAATTGTGATGTGATAAATGCACTGTGACCGAAAGCAATGATAACTTGGAAATCTTTCCATGTATGTTTTCAAAATGAGATCAATGCAACTATCTATTCTAAGTAGTAAGTTGCACCAGGCTACAAGCCAAGTTTTATTAGATTACAGGTAGAGCTTAATTGGTAGGGCTTTTTTAGGCCGATACTGATGTTTTTATTTTTCACTGCCAATAACTAGTGCCCATATTTTGTACCACTCAAACCATAGTTGAAAGACAATACTTCAGTGCAATGAAGAAGCATGTACCATCGAGTTCTGCACAAACCTGGGTCACTAAGATAGTCAATCACCACGGCACATAGGCTGCCCTGATTTGTTCGCAGGCAGCCATCTGCTCTCTGCGAAAAAACTGGGAGCAAATGTTACATCATACCACGGTTCATTGGGATGATTGGGGAGTGGTCTAAATATTGTGCACTATTTGACGCAGTTGGAGGGCTGCACGTCATGAAGAACAGTACAGAGAATATGCATTACTAGAAAACTAGCATAGCTGCTTTTATGAGCAAATATTGTGGGCAACTTTATGAGCAACTTTTGAACCCGAAATCTCAGCAGGTCATCCAAAGTATCAAAAGACTCGGATTGTAGCCTAGTTTCCAGTAAAAACTTCAGCGAAATACTACCACCTAACGGTTGGCGCCCAGGGCCAGACAAAGCGGGCCAAGGTGGCCTAAAAGTCCTCCACTTATGACATCACTTACAAAAAACCCACATCCCCCAACCAAAAAAATTTTTTTTTGAGTGCAATCTAGTAGACTAGCCTTTCCGTTTGAGCCGTTGAACAGATCTCTAGCACAATCGGCGGAGGAGCTAGGGCGTTGGTAAGGCAACTGAAAACTGCTGTTTTTTTGCGAAAATCGCTGAATCCTTGCGGAAGCCAAGGAGTTAAATAATGAGGTAAACAGCTAACAGAAAAAAGTCAAATGGCAGTGTGCTCATTGGCACACAAGGGCATGTAGATATTTTACTCCAAGTTCAAAATGTTTGGCAATGCATGTGGCGTGAGGCTGACAGCCAATTGTTGATATATACTGAATTCAAAGCAGGATTTAGCAGTTAGTGTTTCACCAGTTACATTTATTCACTTTTTGTATGTTTGGCTTGCACCTGTCATCAACATATTGCAGGTGATAGAGGATTCACAAGCAAAAATTGAAATCTTGAAGCACCACAAAGCACACAGAGAGTTTTTGATGCTACACAGAGGCAAATATATAATGCATACCGCACTGGCATTATTGTATGCAACACATAAACACTTCATACTAGTATGCATGTATTTGTTCCACAATTGGCAAGCATACATTGGCATGCATTAGGCACAAAATAGTGCTTTTCACTGCAGGAAAACACTGATCAAAAGTGCTTCTGAGCTTGTTTGCTGCACAGTATAGTGATTTCACTTGTCTCTGAATATCACACAGCACAGTGATTTCACTTGTCTCTGAATATCATCATCACCCTTCAGCAAGGCATTTAGAAACACACAAAGATATTTTACTTCCAGGTCAGAAAATCGTACACTTGCACCATTCAGAAAAACATTTGATGGAACAGGTTCTAGTAATGGCATATAAGTGGTATTCTTTGTGCATACCCCATTCATGACGTAGCATGCATTCAGCACCACACTGACCAAGCGGTTATAGCAACATCCCCTCCTTTTTGCTTTCTGTGAAGGTTGTACGTGCACATTCTGGTCACAGCACCATTTTGCGGTGATAGGAAAGCCCAAGAGGCAAGTGCATAAAGTTTCACAGTATGGAAGCAAGCAACAATATAGATCATACATTGCGACCACTCTATGTCTGCTAGTTACCAGTAGTCATAACATTTATCTGTTCGCCATTAGTATCTGCAGTGATTAAATGCCAAAATCACTCTATTATTGCTTGTCCATGCCACATGTATATGGGCATTGTTTTTCACACAGATCCTGTTTGCTGTATATTCCTCGTTCAGGTTCATGCTGACTGAGAAGTTGCAACAGTAATCATAAAAGCATGTAAAACTTATTCCACACCGTAGACAAGGATTTTTTTCTACAACCACCGCAGATAAAGCATGACTGAGATAGACGGCTACATAACCATAAACTATACTGCATATGAAAATTTTATGATTTTGCATGTTTCAACACCAGCACACAATATTTCTTGTGTCTGACATTCGCACTTACATGACAATCACGAAAACAGGCTTGTGCCTAAAAGCATGCCACCACACCATGCCAAAGACCACCCAATGCTGAAGGTACTAATTTAGAAAATTGCATATTCTCACCACATGTAAACGAAATGAAGAACCTCATCATACTTACAATTTATCATTCTTTAATAGACCAAAGCTTGTAAACGTTGCTGGTACAAAATCTACCTTTTACAAAAACTTGCACATGAGTTCGCCATTTTCTCAATGTGTTCCCTGAATTTTGGTCAAATAACCACTTTATTTTTAGGCTATCTATTAGCAAACATCTCATTTGCCAACAAAGCTAACAATAAGATATGTCATAACAAAAAGTCAAATGTGCGTAATATGCATGAGACTAATCATTAGGGGCATTTTTATGACCTAAAAACTTCCTAATTTTTTTAGAAAATATTACTTTATATGACCAAAAAAAATAATTCTTTTTTCAATACCTTTCTGGTGCTTCCCTGTTGCTACATGCTGTTCAATAAACAAGCACTTGTCATGCTTAGCACTTTGAGAGCCGGGGTACGATATATTCATACTTCGATTTCGGCCTAAAACCAGCAGTTGTCAGTTGCCTTACCAACGCTATAGCTCCTCCACCGATTGCGCTACAGAGCTGTTCAAGGACTCAAACGGATCAGACAGTCTTCTAGTCTGCACTTGAAAAAAAATTTTTGGTTGGTGGTTGCAGATTGTTTGTGAGTGGCGTAGACAAATTTAGCATTACTAATTAGACAATCATGTAGCATAGAGTATATTTGACTTATATGTTGTTGAACTACAATCTGACATTAGTTTGAAAATAATGTTGCAACCTCTCCACTGGCGTTGCGCTGAATGCTCGGTTCACCACGAACGATATGTGTGCAAAGAACAACACCATATATAAGCGACAGGAACAAGCAATAATAGAGTGATCATGGCATATGATCTGTATTGTTGCTTGTTGCCACAGTGTGAAGCTTTGCGCACATGCCGCATGGGCTTTCAGATCTCAACAAAATGGTGCTGTGACCAGGATATGAAGGTCATGCCAAGTGCAGCATTCACAAAAATAATGTGTGATCGGCACAGTTCATTGTAAAAAGGAGGGGATGTTATTGCAACCTCTCCATTGGTGTTGCGCTGAATGCGCAGTTCACCACGAACGGAATGTGCACGAAGAACAATACCATATATAAGCGGTATAAACAAGCAACAATGGAGTGATCGCAGCATGTGATCTCTATTGTTGCTTGCTGCCACACTGTGAAGCTTTGTGCACTTGCCGCTCGGGCTTTCCGATCGCAGCAATAATAACCGATAAATTACAGAACTAGCAAGTGATTAGATTTGAAAAGAAACTAGCCATGCCTAACAGTTAGCATCTTATGAAACAACCTGCATTGCTCATTTAGAAATACTGTAATCAATCTCCGTGCACATGAAATAGACTGTCCATTAATTTGAAAAAGCCACAACTTACTGAAGTTTGCCAACTCACATTCCTGATCTCAATCTTCACAAACACACAAAAGGAAAATGACCTGTTCTGTCCGACTTGTTAGTTAACATCAATCTTGCATTGTCAGTCAGAATGCTCCTTGACTGTTACATACCCAACTGGACCACAAGCATTATTGCTTGGCAATTGTGACATAGCAGAAAACTGAAATAACTGTTTGTTGCAGTGTAAAGTATTATGGCTAAAAATATATACAAGACAGAATGGCAGCAGTTCTACCTAAGAACAGAAAAACTGTACAACTGTGCTTTTGCACAGTAAAATATGTATAAAGCCACAGCACACAAAAGTCCAAAAAAAAAAGGAACAGCTGCACTTGATTGTAAACCGCCTTTGACTGTAAGCTGACACAAAATAGTGTTAAAAAATTAATGTAATCCACCCTTGAACGTAGGTTACCTAAGCCTCTGTAATAGTTTTGCATACTAGCATGTTTCGCATTTTAATTGGCAAAACCTGGTAATGATTTTTACACCACTACAACTGCCTTCTGTTCATCATAGATTCTCTTGTGACAGAGCATGCACGTGATGCTGAAGAGAAGAGCATATGAAGAGTTTGGTTGACAAAACACAGCCAAGGAAAGAGTAAGCTTTTGATAAGCTAATGAATAAAAAACATAAGTCGCCTTTGATTCTAAGCCACACAAAACGATGAAAAAAACATTATAGCCATGGCTTACAATCCAGTATATATGATAAACCCAATTTCTGAATGTACACATTGTCCAGGTTCAGACAGCCATGTGGCCTTTTAAACACCTGCATATTCAACACTCAAGACCCCAGCAAAGCATTTTCACTTGTGTGCAAGCCTGATCTGACAATGTCTACCCATGGATCATACCAAGCTCTTACCAAGTCTATCCATGGATCATAATACTGCCTGCTTAACAGTATTATTGCTTGTCACTTGCCCCATTCCATTTTGCCGAATGTAAGGTAGATATTGGAAGCTTTGCTAATGCACCTTTAAGTGTCACAATTGCAAGTGACATTGAGTCACAAAACACAAAATATCAAAATACCATACAAACACACCCACCACTTACGAACAACAAATTCAAACGCAATATAAAAACAGGAAACAAACTGTAATTCAGTAACACACGCAACAATGACAAAGATCAAAGGCATACAATATAAAGTATTGACAAATATACATATGCTGTGCACTATTTTTGGTAGCTTTCATCAAATCTGTAGATCATGTGGCACAGAAACACGTGTTTTAAAAATTGCTTTTTAACATTTGCATACCAATTCAAAAATTGCTTTTAACAAATATACATGGATCAAATGTTTTGATTGTGATATTTCCTACTGAATTGATGTGACCGTAGTGATTTCAGCCACCTTTGATATGCTTGTGACCAGGGCTGTAGAGTCGGAGTCGAGGAGTTGGACGGATTTTCAACCTGAGGAGTCGGAGTCGCAGAAAATTTTAACGACTCCGATTCCAGGCAGACCTTTTGCTCACCAATTGTGACTGTTTGTGCCACAAACGTCACACTTGGCAATTTAAGCAGCTTGATGCTTCAACGATGATTATGGCTATTCAGAAAGGCGGCAGAGCACTAACTTGCATACCTTCACTCAAGGGCCATTCCAGATCAGCAGCATCCCTTGGGCTCATCATGCAACCTGCACTTTGTGAATGCAACCGTTCGGGGCTTGTATCACTGAAATTTCCATTTGCTCATTCTGGCTGGCACTATCATTGCTCCATGACGTTGGCTACGCAATAATGAATGAGAGTTCTCATGGGAGCTCGTCCATTGTTACATAACACACGTCACAGAACAATGATAATGCCAGTTAATACTCCACATCTTAGGCTAATATTAGCCCGAGTTACCAGACAGTTTATCGTTCGTTTGAAACTATTCTTGAATGGGTACTGTCCATTGGATTGGAATTCAAATCCAATGTTCTATGCAAACCCATTGCTTCAAAAAAACATTCAATCTGATATTAATTAAATTGAAAAAATACTTAATTGCAGAGGGCAGCTCGGG
>Ga0210059_1000295_pt1 | contig 57932 bp, 43 predicted proteins | sample Ectturendosymbi2_FD_188042 | JGI IMG/M metagenome (GOLD analysis project Ga0210059, IMG submission 188042) | Ecteinascidia turbinata endosymbiont from Florida, USA - Sample 2 (SPAdes) (version 2) | ecosystem: Host-associated > Tunicates > Ascidians > Unclassified | place: Key West, Florida... | reverse complement strand
TGCAATGCGTATCGAGGTCATGCGCGGACACACGAAATCCCTTGACGCGAATGACAAGTTGATACAAACCAGATCTCACGTACGGAATGCAATAGCGAGTAGGGAACGGCAAGTCGTAATGCGAAAAGATAATCCACTATAACATCAAGTCGTTCTCACAAAAATGTCCAACATGATGACAAATTACAAATAAAAATGTAGCCTTTTTTCAATCAAAGTGAAATAGTATTTGGATGATCAAAATATTTATTTTAATTCGTTAACTACAGTATGTGCCGCAAATTTCAGAAAACGGTTAGTGTTGGTAGGTACCGCTTTCATAAGTACTGGTAACATAAACGGGCCCAGTGGAAGCAGAAAGCTTTTCACAAGAAAGGAATTAAGGAAATAACTTCAAAGCCTATTTAACACACTTTGTTAGAATGCATGATTCTTAATTGAGTTAGGCTATCACTAATGAAGAAGTCATAGTACATCATGATGGTTTCATTGTAGCATATGAAGCTGTCGAGGAAAGTGTTATCTTTTGAGGGTTTCGAACTAAATTGATATTTTGCTAAATGAGTATTTTTTCGAAAGGCATGTGTTTACTTTCGAAACAGTGGTTTGTCAGCAATTGCTTCTTACATAACCATGCAAACCTTTGGAGTTTAATCACAATGTTCCCTTGAGGTTGTTATTTACGTAGCCTTCAATGGATTTTTGAAGAATTGGATATATTTTCGAGCATTTTGCGCATCTGTTTCAATGCCCCCTTTTTCAGAAATTCTTTTATTGCTTCGTACTTCTTGGAAATACACAGATGGAATATTTCATTTTGTTTTACTGTTTTGTTTGGCAAAAACACACAAATAATACAATCAAATACTAAACGCAAGTTACAATAGAACGCTGTATACCAGAAAGTAAGATTTGCTTATACAAAGATTTGCTTACCCGGTATAATAGAAGAGAGCTTTTCAAATATCTCGGGTGTTCTACCATTAAAAATATGTCCTAAAAGAGATTTTCATGTTTTCAATCTCTTGAATGCTGCCAAACGGAAACCCTTATCACTATCAAGCAAATTTTCCGTTTTTTTGCTTGTTTCTGTTGACGACAAAGAAATGCTGCCATATATTTTTGAACAATTTATGCGTTACTTTAACATATTTTTAGCAGCTCAATTCTTTTGATTTTTGATATTTCTAGTTTGTCACTGGGCTTTCCGAAAGTTGTTTTGACAAATTGTGAAGTTTAATAAGCCTTGAACTGACGTTAGGTGTTCTTCTTTTCCTTAATATGTAGCCTTTAAGGCAGGGGTTCCCAAACTTTTCCTGACCATGTAACCCTTCAGTCTTTCGAGAAATGAGTATGAACCGCTAAAATTTCTTGTGATTTTCTTGAGTAAAATAAAACAAAAAAATGATTTTTTTGAGTAACAAAACTCTAAAATTTCTTGTGACTTCTTTGAGTAAAAAAAGGCTGAGTAAAATAACGAAAATCCATTGAACTTTAAAAAAATTTTTAGATCTTTGGAACTGTAAAGGTAGACTCCGTTTTATATTTCAGTGTTAATTTGTTACGGCTGTACAATAAATGCAGCCCTTCAGATAGACAAAACCTGGGTTACTTGTGCCTCTAGGCCCTAGGGGTACATTTGCCTGTCTGAGGGGGTACATTTATTGTACAGTCGCACCAAATTAAGTTTGAGACATAAAAACGGAGTCTGCCTTTATACAGTGTTCTAAAAATTCAAAGGTTCTATTAAAAATTCGGTGTTTTTTATGATTTTACTCAGCCTTTTTGTTGTAAGAAAATTTAGGGTACGGTACGTTTACAAAGACTTGCCTGAAAAATAACACAAACTGCTGCCAATCAAAAGCATTGAAGTTACAAGAAACCGCATTGGCGGCGCAGCTAAATCTGCTCAAAAAAACGTTTTACTAGGAAATCGATTTCGCGTCATTTTTCGCATCCCCAACCTTACAAATTGCAAGCAAAAGCTTACGGGTGGAATGATGAAAAAACTGAAGCAATGCTTCGAGAAACTACGCAAACTGTAGTTCCAAACACACTAGTTACATTTGTGTATTCATCTTGATCCTTGTAATATATTGCCATAACACACGAAATACATGATGCTTTCCGTAGTGGTGAATAATGGCAAATTTTGTTTGAAATAGTATTCGCATTTTCGTTTCAGCTACATGTTTACAAATTAGCATTGAAATATAGACCTTCAGACTTTAACATTCTTTTTACGAAATCACTGTTGATACAGATTTTGATTTTTAAACCCACAGATACATGTTTTTATTTGATCTAATGAAGTTCGTTTGTTGCAGATTGATGGCGTTTGTGCTCATGGTAAAGTAAAATTTGTTGGACCTCGAACAAAGATTGCAAAGGTAACGGTTAATCTATAGGAAATTGCGATTACTGGTATTGAATTGATTTTTTTGAAAACTTTTGCTAACACTCAATATGAAGATCCCGAAAACTTAATTGTAGCATCTTCTTCAGACACATCTTGATTACTTTTTTGCATTTCAAGCTTTCTTACGCTTCGGTGGAGCGCTGCCTATGAGCAAATGCGGCACGTGCCGTGTGAATAACCAGAAAACAATGTAAAATGTTGATAAGGAGTAACAAATGTGATGTCAACGTGAAAACGAAGTCGTATCAAAACACGCTGTCTTGATATTAGCATTGAAAATATTTTTGATGTTTTCTTTCCAAAAGTGTGATGTACGGTAAATGTAGCATTTCATTTCGCCAAAATGATGAATATCATATGTCTCAATTGAAACCAGAAGAAAAAAAACTTTCTTAGGTGTTAAATTCTGTTTTATAGGAGTTGCAAAATATAATGATTGTACTTGTAAAACATCAGCCGGTAATCATGGTTAGGCTTTCAAACCCTGATGCAATTTATCAGCATGTTGCGTTTCAACAAAGGCTATTTAATAACGCACACAGATTTCACTAACTACATCGTTGACATGCAAATGTTTGTTTCTTTGTTTTTCTTCAGCGCAAACATCACTAAACCTTCTTTGTATTGATGAAAAAGAACAATTTAAGATATATTGTAGTATTTAGTGCACAATGCACATGTTATAAAACAAAGTTTTTAAATTACCGGTTGTCCATTGCACGTTTACTTGTGGTTTGACTTTTGCCTGTCTTACAGTCTCAAGAAAAACATCATATGTAAACGAAATACATTTCGAAACTGTTATATCTTAACGTCAAAGGTGTTGGAACTTTAAGCGAACTTCAGAACGGGCAAGTACTAAATGGACAATCGTAGTGTTTAACTAAATGGACAATCGCAGTGGTTATTCTCTCTTAGGTTTGAATTTGAAAGTAAACAATGTTGAGACGAAAATGTCGCCAGTTTACAAGTCGCGTCTCCAAATGTCGGACGAAGCATATACTGAACACCTCATGAACTTTGGACTTTCGAACGAATTGTAGTTCTAGCTGTAACATCACTGATACGGTATCTCGGTTATCCCAGGCAACAGTCTGATGCACCTGCACAACTCGACATTTAGTAAATCATTGGCCACTGCCGGACACCAGGTTGAGCCTAAGATATTAACCAGTACATCCTGTTTTATAAAAGATAAACTAACAAGCAAAATGCGTCAACAAGGATCACGTTTATTTCACTGTCGCGTCAACAGCGCGAGGGAACGCATGCAAAAACTTGAACGCATGCAGAAACGCTTGAAATGAAGTCACCCAATATTTGTGTGAAAGCGCAGCGAGACGCATGAAATCCGCTTTAAACATCGTTGCGCAAGAAGCCGACTTTCGGATTGGGTTTCGTAGTCCAACTGACGTGTTGCGGGTTTTGAGATGTAACAGGAACACCTACGGTCCACCTGTTTAGGCCTGTCCTTGGCGGCAACAGGTTGTAGGTGAAATCCGAAGCAATTTATATGTTGCACTAGACTCACTTGCGTTTGATCCGTGACTAGTCTTGTAGCATGAGATGGTTGGTAACAGCGTAATTGCCAGTTCATCGTTGTGTGTTTTATTTCATATATGCTGACGAAATTTACATCTAATGTGTTTGAACTCTGAAGCTAAATCTCCATAATTCAACCATTGTTTCTCCCGCTCTGAAAGTATCGAATTCACGATCGTTATTTCACATTTTTCGAAACAATCGTTGGAAAAAATCTTGAAAGAAACCGGTTTAGGAGTCAAAGTCTGCATTTCCTTATGGTATGACCTGCGCTAAAAGGAAAAGTAGTGGTCAGTTTAAAGTAGGGTCGCGAATTGCGATAGTCTAGCGCAGGGGTCGGAAACCTTTTTGGCTAAGGGAGCCATGAAACCTACATATTTTTAATTGTATTTCCGTGAGAGCCACATACAGCAATATTTTTCAACACTTACTTACTAACGTGTGCATTTTTAAGCAAAATCAACAATTTTGAACAATGGTGGATGTCTGAATTTTCTCTTTAATAACATGCTTCTTACTGTTAATGCGACTTCTGGTCCTGAATGGTGTTTCTGATGGCTTTGTAGGAAAAGTGTGGAAAAAGCTTCACCCGTAACAATCGTGTTGAGAAAATATCAAGCGAGCCAGATGCCGTCATCAAAAGAGTCACATCTGACTCGTGAGTCATAGGTTCCCGAGCCCTGGTCTAGCGCGAGTGTAACCGATGGGTCGTGAGCACGTCACTCAACCTATTCGGGGCAGATGCTGCTTACCAGGATCAGCGATAGGGTTTGTGGGGGTTAATGAAACGGCGACGTCCCGCAACGCTAACAGCAAACGCGAATCAAGCAAGTCGACTGGAAAAACATGTGGTGAAGACGGCTAACATGCAACTTCTAATATGGGTGACGAAAGTAGATTAAAAATTTGCTGTACTTCTTGGTATAATGCTTACTCCAAAATAACCGGGTTTGAAACAGTGAAAAAAATTCTTTGAGTACATAAAAAAGCTGAACGTATTTATAAGTTTGCAGTTGCAAGACTGAAAATAACTTTAGGTGATTTTGCCTAACTCCAATGAAGGGTTTCGAGACGAGGTGTGTATTTGGATGCCACTTAGCACGGAAATGTGGTGTTTATTTTTGAACAGTTTCACTTATGCGTTAATAAACAAAACTCATGTACATCTAATGTATATAAATGTTGCATTATACAGAGCGAATAACAGGCGAAGCGATAAACTATGTTTCCTTCACAGAAGTCTCGTTCATGCATCTAAACCAAGGTCTCCAAACTATAGCCTGCCGGCCAAATGCGGCCAGCAAAAACATTTTCTGAATAATGAAACATAATATGTTTACGAACGCTTGTTGATATATTTGCGAAAGTTTGTTGATTTGGTAGAATGTAAAATATCTCGAAACAATCACATTACGTAAGATGTCGGGCCCTCGAACTTTTGTTCGACAGCTTATGTGATTCTCGGGCAAGGAAGGTTTGGAGACCCTTGATCTCAACGAATTACACAAAACATCAAAGAAAGAAAAACAACCATGTCCAGCAAAAAAACAACAAAACTTCAGGAAAGTAACATTTACGATTTGGACGAAATTTGCGAAAAATGTTCAGCTGTAATCTGGTGAAACCTGACTAGACCTTGACAAGATTGACCTAGAGTAAATGCATAGAAACGTTATTTGTGTAATGTTTGACATATATTTATAACCAGGTTGAACGGTAACTTTTTGTATCGCGGATATACTTCTCTCCATGCCACTGCTCTTTTGCGAGAAATTCACTTTTCTTTAATATTGCTGTGGCCGCTAGAACTACAATAGTTTTGAATGCTAGCGTATCTTTATAGAGCAATAGTTGTGAATGCCAGGTGATATCTGTAACAAACTATTGTTAGCATTAGGCAGGAACCCGTTCATAAAGTCGGTGCATTTTTTTGGCCAGCTCCTATTTACATTTAATATGTCCTGTAATTTCAGCAACTTTAATGCTTGATGAATGAGGCTTACACTGGAAACAAAGTGATTGAATGTTCTATTGTGCAATACTATATGTCTCTCAGTTATTGCTGCACTTTACGACGAAAGTTCATATTTAGTCTATCTAAAGTATAAAACGATTCTCATCCTGTTGATGAAAAGCCATTTTGCCATTTTGCATATTCGGCTGAAACAAAGGTAGGTTACGTATTGTCTAAAGGAAGTGATTTGCATATTTTCTGTAAAGGAAAATGTACAGTTAATTTGTGGGCGTACTTGTCATCGGAGTAAACTTTCGTTTCCACATTGGCAAAGTATCACCTTCAAATAACACACTGCATATGCAAATATCCTAGGTTTGATGAAACTCCACCTCTGCTCCAGCCATTGTTGGAATGCAATAAAATGCAAGAAAAAAAGTTTAAACTCAAAGACATCTTTGAAGAAAAACTTTGAAAAATGTAAATCTCTGCAAGGATATATGGCTTCGGGAAAAATGAAGTGCACACTTTCAAAAAAGGTTTTCGGGACGAATTCTATCGATGAAAACTCAGATCTTGCCTGTCATCACTGTGAACTAGGGCTACAACATATTAATATATTCTTGAAAAAAGAAAGGCAAAAATGTGTAGCAAAAAACAGGTGCAATCAATTTTCCATGCCCCATACATGGGCGTCCGCAGCGGGGGCAAAACGGGCATTTGTCCCCGCCTGGAAATTGGGACTAAGAAGCAAACGTTTCTTTAATACGTGAAATCAGCAGTTTAATTCTAATTAGTTGGGTTAATTCTTGCAATGGCAGTTGTTTGCCGATATGACATTCACACAGCACAAGAGTCAGGTTCACTGTTTTCGTAGCATGCAGTTATGAGCTTGCATTTCACTAAATCCGCTTCTTTGCCTGCATAGGCAGGTTGCGAAACTCGGGAGCGAATTGTTCTACTATTGGCCTTTGTTGCGTAACAATAACTTGACAACAAATCTTCGAAGATGCACTTCCAGTCATGGTGATAGGCGTTTTGCCGCGTGCAACTATTGAACGCAGACATCTTGGCAGGTAATGCAGCGAGACAGTGACTGCTGATAGCGGTAAGGCAGGTAGGTTTATAGTTTATACCAATGGTGGGCGAATTGCGCGTCACCGACATATTTTGTGTGGCTCTTCTAGATGAACTGCAATATCTCAAATTTACAGAGTTGTTGCTTCATATTTGACATTTGTTTCATTCATCAATGTGTTAACACAAGTTCGTGAGATTGTCACCAGCAGTGTAGTGTTCCCTGTACGAACATTTTACATTGAGCAAATGTTTGTTTCAGTGCGCATGCAATTTCACAACCATGGAGATTGTAGACACACAACCAGTGAAACATTTCCACAGGGCTGTGCGATGTACATAAGATATCAAATTTGGAATGTTTGTAAGTGCGCAAGGCTGAGATTTCACTGCTCAAATGATCTGGTGGTTCTGCGCAGTTGCACAGAACACCTGGTCACCAGGGAGTCTTAGAGGGAACACTCATGGTCACCAGGGAGTCTGCGCGATTCGAAAACAACGACAGTGAACCTAAATCGCAAGTTAGGCTACTTAAGTTCCCAGAAGAAAATTAAAATTTTCAAAGACACATATTGTCAAAAGCATTCTGTCATTTTCCCAATGTCAGAATGAAGACGAATGTTTTTCGCAGAGGCAATTGCCGACCACAAAGTGGAAGAATACTAAAATAAATTGGAGGGGTTCCAAGCCATATTTGATCATTTCCAAGAGTTAAAACCACGCCTGGAATTCCTTGTAAATTCCTTCAATGTTAATGTATCGGTGATGGCTGTCCAGTTCGCTAACCGTTCGTTACAAACTTGTCCGCTGTAAAAATAAAACTGACCGAAATGCAAGAAAATCTGGCTCAAAAAAACGTTAGTCAGTGCCACTCTACATTTAATTTTTGGCGAGAGTTTCAGAAAATAAATACCAAGAATTTGAAATACCAGTGTATAACTCATTCCTGTGTATAGCACGACATGTTGCTGTGGACTTTTTTCATCTGTAATGAAGTTTGGAAAATCAAACCATCGTGTAATCCTGCAAAATAAACACTTGGGAGAATTAATTCGCACAGCTAACGTACTCACCAGATTTTCCGGGACTAAACAATGAAACAAAAGCTTAATACTGACAACTACTGTACATCATTTAATGTAGAACTTGCATTCTTTACAGTATTTGTATTGACACTACAAACTGGTTTTGCAGCTCTCTGGTGTTTTTGGTTTTCTGCAAATGACTCTTCCTTGAACAAGTTTGCCCACCCCTGGTTTATACCATGTGTAAAGAAGCATTGCTGCTAATAAAGCGCATTTTTTACAACCAGTGTTCCCTCTAAAGTGCGCGAATGCGCAGCACCACCACCAGACCATTTGCGCAGTGAAATCTATCTCGCGCACTTGCAACATTCTACTAAACTGGAAAAGCACGAAAACAAGAAGCTATTTGAATAAAATGTGTAGTTTGTTCGTATATTCGTAAGGTTTTACACTATTCTAGAAATTCAAAAAAATTTTAATTCATTTAGAGCTCTGGTAACCCAGTCTTAAAATATCCGTGCTCACCAAAACAAACATTTGCTCAGTGTAAAGGTTTCTTGCAAGGAAAACACTGTATGCAACTGTTGCCATAACATTGGACATTTTCTTTTTTTGTATACATCGATTTGCGTTGCATCGCCAACAACCTGAAATGATAAGCAAAATGTCGACTTTGCCCCCCCCCTGGAAAAATTTCTACGGACACCCATGGCCCCACATACTTGAAGTAATACCAAATACAATTTCATGAACATGTAGTATAATGAGTGAATATATTGCAACATGCACAACGGAAATAACAGAATATATGAATGTTGTTTCAAAGTTTTGACTTTTTTCCTTGCAGTACATGGTAATAAACAGAAACGTCGACCCACAGAGGATCTATGAGCTTATTACTACTTCTCCTGATCTCGGTTGGAATTTAAATCAGCCAAAGCTTATTGTATCGGTTACTGGCGGAGCAAGGTACTTCAATGCAAAACTGCTTCTCACAAAAGCATTTCAAAAAGGATTAATGAAAGTTGCTGAGACTACAGGTAGTTTGTGGTTGAAAGCGTGAATTTTCTGTTGCTTTCGACGCTTGGCTCTACAGCTATAAAAAAGTGCTGACAAAATTCCTTTCCTGAGAATACTTCAATCACCTCACCGGTCCTTGAAATTTGTTGAAATTGTATGACCATGTAGCTTTGTTGTGTAGCTACATTTTAGAAGATATATCAGTGTGAGTTGCTACTAAAAGTGTAAACCACTACCGTTTAAATTTTTATTCAAAAACAAACGTACTTCCCTCGCAAGGCATACTTGAGTAATGCTGAAGAAATTTGTAAGCTTCTTTTGATAGACACGAAGCATTCTCAACTTCCTTTTTCAAGATGTAAAGTTATTAATAAACATTTTGAATCTTCACAATAAATTAACAAATTTTAGGTTGCAGAAAAGGTGTGTTAGTCCTGGCGGTGTAAAACCGGAGAAAAACACGTTGAACTACCGCATTTTATATTTAATTGGTTGATGGCAATTGTGTCAGATATTTTAATGTTTGAAAGTTCTTTGAAATTTAGCCAGGAGCATATTCGTATCACAATCGTTTTACAAAATAGCTACAAGAAAACAAATAATACTAAACCGTAAAATATTCAAAACTGTGAAAAACATGTTGTTTAATTTTTCTCCATTTGGTTCTTCAGTTGGTTTTGCCGAAGAACGTAAGTTCTATTCAAAGCAGAAACACTTAACCAGTTTTGTCACAACATCAAGGTGCTTGGATTATTTCTGGAGGAACTCATGTTGGTGTTATGAAACACGTTGGAAAAGCTGTTGAGCAATATTCAACAGCAAAACCTAATCAAAAGGTGAAGCGTTTATCAACCAACATCCATACTCTTTGTACAATGACATTAGTCCTAATAAACGTGCAGCAAAGCTCTCTACTTCAGCTACTACCATTATGGCGCTTTTCATGTAATCTGTGTCGTCAAACTATCTTACAGTCAACTCTTGTACGTGAAAATCGTGCAAGCGCATGCTTTGATCAATAGCATATGATTCATTTTTTAAACAAATTGACAAATTGAGCAACATCACGTTTTGTTTCATGTAGTTTGCAAAGTGATTGAACATAGGCAGGGCCACAACCAGCAGATAATTTCGGGAGGTGAGGACAAAATCATTGAAACTTGTTGTACCTAACAGCTCAACATGATTTTGAAAATGTCGGGGCAGATCAACTGCCCGGTTGCCCGCTCTCTGGTTGCGGGCCTGGACATATGTTAAAGTTGTTTAGCGTAATATCACCAAATATATTAGAATATAATGGAACCGCAAATGTTTAATCAGTTTCTTTGAAAACAACCTCTACACTGCCAACGAGCAGTAACGTTTTTTGGTTTCCTGCAAGCATTGTGCTATACTGAAATGTTGTTTGTTTTGAATTTAGCTGTGTGTGAACAATGAGAAAACTAGTAAGAAATTTCCAGTTATTTATTTTCCTTCGTATGGTTTCAATTAATGTAACACGTTTTCAAACCAAATATACTTCAGGTATGTTTTGCTGCCAAAACAATTTTTGTTTATGCCCAATCTTTGAGTTGTATTTACAAACAACAGTAAAATGAATGATTTTATTGAAATAGGGTAAATTCAATCATTGCCATTTCACATTGTCGTTTCTTCTAAAACGTAACATGACCTCACCATTTTGATCTGTTCGCGAAGTTGAGACGCATGAAATCAAAATGTAAATTTTCCTATGCAGACGTTTGCTGTAAGGTAAAGATAGTTTTACCTAAAAAGTGCTTTTTTATCTGTGTGCACCTCACTGGGACAATTTTTGACTTCCTGCTATGTTTTCACGTGCAGCATAACAACACGTGGCATCTCTTTTTGACGTTGTTCGCACCTTCGTGCAATCACGTAAGACTCGCTGTATGACTCAAACAGCGTATTCCAAGCTAAACGAGAGCCTTCACTGCGGTCTTTTGAACTGAAATTTTCGATTCGGAATCTGATGTCAGCTTCGCTTCGAACGTTCAAACGTTCGAACGTTCCTAGGGTTTCGATAAAATTTATCATGGTTGGTCGAGGAAGTATTCTAATAACAATGTCGGCACAATGAGCGCTACAGCCTTCAGAAGTATACTGAGTAAAATGGTCACTAGCACGTCTGTCTCCCAGACAATTGCACCTTCGTAGCTCCAGAATCTTGATTTCCAACTGTAGAATACGTTTCGTTACCACCACGACCTGCTAGAGTCGTAGCGCCTAACCACACGCGGGTTTTGTGCTGAGGCTCAGACAGTTGATATAATTGACGTACAAAGACTTATGTTCTCCATACGTCGATTTCAACAGATTCCAGTTATCATATTTCTGCGTCCGCTTCTGCTAATTTAACTTCCTGATTTTTTTTCACGATGGATGTGGTCTGCTTCTACTTTCTCGTGTCGAGCGTGCTCCTCAGAAATCTCTCAGCCCTTTTTTCGGCGTATAGGTGGAATTCTTCCTGTGCCTTTTCGATATCGCGTCTGGCTTTATCTGGGCGTTCTGCAGTCTCGCATTGAACCTTCTCCTTGGCTTCCACCTAATTCGAATGCTGCGTTTGCAGAGCAGCTTTGGTCCAGCTTTACCTCAAACGTCTTCATCCTTTCTACCTTTCGTAGAGCTCGACGTTGATCGTAACACACACCAGAGCGCAGGGAATTCGTTTCAACATCTGGTTTGAGCGTATCGCGCGTCCCAGTGGGTGAATCAAGCATTTACCTGTTCAACCTACTGCTCGACACGTCGATCAAAACATTCTTTACCGTCACGATAGACTCCTTTCGCGGACGGAATTTCGGGCAGCACGTCGCCGTCGGCACCGGTGAACAATGCTTCATCAAGCTTTTGTAATCCCATTTATCACACGAACGTGGTCATTCACTTTGTCCAGGCTCTTTGTCGTGTCTATTAGCCCGACAGTGCGCTCATATCCATAGTGTAGCAGTTTTCGAGCTTTTGCAATATCGCTCTGTTTATCTTAAACCAGTGTTGAAACTACCATAGAATTTTGTCGTAAAGGGAAGCGCGTCTCAAGTTCAGCCCCCAATACAGAGGTTTAGTTTAATACCAGTGGTTCTTAACCGTGGGGCCACGCCTCAGCAGGAGCGTCAAACAATTTCTAGAGGAGCGTGGGCCCTTACGCGCACTGCAAGATGGGAAGTTTTTGAATGGGAAAGTGTTCCGTCCAATTTACTCATTAAATATCAGGGGTCTTGAAACCCAGGACAATTACTTAAGGGAGACATGGTAGAGCAAAGGTTAAGAACCACTGGTTTATACCATCCGCGCAAACGACACTATTCGCAGTCAGCAATCACGCAGTGCACTTAATTAGGCTTTCAAACAAATTTGTGAATACGTGAAGAGCAAAATTAGGCGAAAGCGCAAGCTGTAAAACTACGTTGTTTTTTTTCAAAAGATCGCTTGCAATAATGAATGCATAAAATGAAAGGACAGTAACAGGCTTTGGTAGCGGTACAGTAGCGACTCAGCTCTGGTCACAACGTGCTTTACTAGGAAATCGATTTTGGCGTAATTCACGCATCTTCAGTCCTGTAAATTGCAAGCAAAAGAAATGATGAAAAAAGTAAAGCAAGGTTTAGTGAAGGCACGCGAACCATAGTTTCTAACAAACCTTATTAGGCTGTTATCACTGAGGGCTGAAGCCAATAAACACAAACTGACGTCAAGCATCGAACGACTGACTATACGCAACCTCTGTGATTGAGTCACACAAGCGTTCGTCGGCCACCTGCGGGCTTCACAGCCAAGAACTGCAGGCCAACGCTATTGGACTGTGATTCACGATGCCTGTTTCAACTTTGTCTTGCTCGTCCAGTTTCTACCTTTTTCTTGTTCCTTCGATACAATTCCAGCTTTTCTTGAAAGCTGAGTTAGCAGGGTTTTGCTGTTCGTGTTGTCGAAAATTGACGTCTCTAGGTTTTCTGTTGGCTTTCGAGCAATCCACCTGCGATGCTTACTGCTTTCATAATTTTGCAATGATTCGGACTGTGCTTATCGACATTTCAGCGACATGTCTCCACAAGGAAGAGACAGCTAATTGTGCTTGCAAGGTGGGTTTACTGAGAAATCGGTTTCAGTTATTTCTGCAGTCGTGTAAACGTTAAAATCACGTTAACGACAATTTGTTTCTGTGACAGCAATGAAACATAGTTTCTACCAGTTTGACATGTAACGAAGATTTCACCACGTTGGACGGCTCGTCTCGTTGTGCTGCAGCCCTCCCTGAAAAACGCAAGGCATATGATTGCGCGTTTCGTCTTAATTTTGTGTTTACTCACCGACGCAGAAGAAATAAGCACTTTGCCTGTTTTCGATACCCCTTTTTAAATTGATTTTGAGTGTCTAACATTTCAGATTCATTTGTTTCTTATTAGGATTTTATCTTAGCTAGCTAAACAACGCAGTCCATTTTTTAGAAACGCCAGTTCACTGGAAACGGAAAGACCACTAACAATTAGACCTAGCCAGCGCCAACACATCGCCAGGGGACCCATATATGGAAATTTGTAAGTCTCCCTGGATATTCCCACCGCGAGCAACCACTGCCATTAGTCAAAAAATGTGGCCAGGATTTTGAACGGAAATTTTTCCAATCGCCTTTTTGGTCATTTGTCGCGTGGTAAACGCGATGCGGAAGCAATCTTCACGAACAAGCAGGCTGTCAAGAGGCGGGGGTAACTCTTCAACCATGTTTTGTCACATAAAAAACACTTCCATGGTCATTTACACGACGTGCAGTGTTAGTGGATTTTTCATGTAAAATACCACGAGAAGGAAATTGAAGATGTTAACTTTACCATTTGTATGCTTTCGATGTCCAGGTGATCTGTGTTGTGTGTGACGAAACACTTTTCTACATTCCGTAATAATCGTCGTTATAGGCTAATGTGCACTATTTTGCTGCTGTATAGAGTGGCCTTTCCTTTGATATCAATCATAAATGTTTTCAGAATATATCAATAGCGATTTTTTCACGTTTGTTTTCTCTGATAGCAAAAACAATGCATATTTCAGAAGTTCGGTCCATCTCCCACAGAATTTTACTAAACCACAAGCTATATTGAATTGCATCTTTGCAATAAAAAGATGACTTTTTTCTAATGGAATTGTTGCATTCCTTTTCCTGAACTTTTTGTGTATGAAACATGGTCAATCCAGATTTGTAGTTTCGCTTCACTAACGAAAGATTATTTCGATATTTCTACCCAAATTTTCTCAAAGAAATCGTCTAACTGATTCTCATCAAAGCTTTTTTTGTAGGTAGTGACGCTGGCGATTGCACCTTTAGGTGTTCTTCAAGCACGAGAACTTTTCAAGAGCAACCCCTTGGGTGGAACGGTAGGAACATTTATCAAAATATATGAATTTTTTAAAGACACGTAAGGCCGTAAAGGTTTCATGTGCACAACGTTTTCCTTTAGGTTATACAACACAGTGAAGATGACAGAGATGAACTCACTGCTTTGGACAGAAATCACTCTCATTTTATTCTGCTGGACACGAACGATGGCGATGAACAAGAATTCGGGGATGAACTGGATTTCCGATCGAAGTTGGAGTTAAACATAGGTATTAACGCAGCTTCGAACTTTGCGACAAAAGCGTTCGAAGCATCTAAGCTGGTACAGAAAGAATTTCACTGAATGAAATCGAAAAGGCATCACCGACAACGACAAGCAAATATCGCATTTTGGTGGATGTCCTGTACTTGAGGCAAAACGTTCTGACAAATCAGATGAATTATCCAATGCGTGAATGGTGTGAATCATGAAAGATTCTAACATTGTCTAGTAATACAGTAATGATGATATAAGAAAAATTTTAGCTGCCTAAATTGTACGCTTGGCTTAACATGCTCTCCTAAACCTGGGAGCTTGAGTTCTACCCCCAGTCAAATCATACTGACGACTTGAAAAGCTGTGCTTGTAGCCTGCGAGCCTCGAGCTCTGCGTTAATGGATGGGTGCAAGGAAAAGGCTCAAGCGCTGCCGTTAAGTAGCAACCACTTCAAGTGAATACGACAGTTGCCATTTGGCTGCTTTCGCATTTACTACCAGAGTAGCCGCGTGGTACTGTTGTGATCGGAAAGCCCGAGCGGCAAGCGCGCAATTCTTCACACTGTAGCAAGCAACAATGGAGATCACATGCCATGATCACTCTATTATTGCTTGTTCGTGCCACATATGCAGTGTTGTTCTTCGCGCACATTCCGTTCGTGGTGAACCGCGCATTCAGCGCAACGCCAGCGGGGAGTTTGCAACATTACTGGGCGCAAGCAATTGGAGATGGCCTCCGCCAACCAAACCTAAGAGAGTAAAAAACGAATGCAATACAACTGAACCTGATGAATGTTTTGAAACGATTAGTTACTATATGTCACGAAGGTTTATATGTGACACGATCTGAGTTTTCTAGCATTAGCTAATTTCAGGTTTGTCAAAATCATTTGAAATTTATACACACCCAATAAAAATGAAATTTGTCTTAACTTACCTTCACTATAAACACGTAATCAAGTAATTGTTGCCAGGGGCGTAACGAGGGGGCAAAGGGGGCGCAATTCCCCGGGTGCTGAGTTACTACGGGGCTCCAAATCACTGCGGGTGGCGCCGAATGGCTGCGAGGGGTGCCGAAAAGTCCAAACAATGTCACAAGTACTTCCTTCAATACAGTACGTTTGCTTCTGAAAGACCTAAGGTTCGAGCATGGGGGCGCCAAACGTGCTTCTTACCCCGGGCGCCATCTTACCTTGTTACGCCCCTGATGATTGCTAACCAAAATACTCTTGGAGCAAAAAGACGTAATGTTTCATCAGAAAGAAATTTGTGGAATCAAGGGACAAAAGCAACATAATCAATATAATTGAATACGTTTTGTTAACCTTGATGCCTAAATCTTGACTACACACTGGCGACCAAGATATTTTCTTGATTTCCTGACTGTTCAGGTTTGTCAAAGCTCTGAGTACTTTTGCTGCATAATTTATTCTCAAACATGTCTTGCATGAACTCGATATGCAATTGAGATTGAGCTTTGCATTCCCTGCAGCCTTGTCTATTTCAAAAAACATGGGTCTCCAAACCGTTACCAACAAAAAAGCTCTCATATGTGTGATGATGCTGCAAGGTGGGTCGACTGCTTTCAAGGTGAGTTTACAACAATTGATTGTCTACATTAAATTTAGTATAAAAACAACATTCCCTCAGGTAGAAAGACTTATTGATAAAATTCTGATGTACTCAAAGGCAAATTACTTCAAGATTTAACACACACAGTGGTGAAATTTTCACGGAAGGTCGTAACCAGGAAGGGTTAGAAGCTCTGTTGCGACAGGAACTACAGCAGTCGCACCAGAATAAAAATGGTTGAAATAGATACAAGTTACATTCAATGCAGAGAAATGACTATCGTCACCAATGAAAACGAAAATCATCACATCAAAAAACAAACCAGAAATGACTGCCCCAGATTACAGTCAAAGAACAAATTTCCTTGAAAATATTTTAAGCTTTCCACCAACAGAGATTCCTAGGCAAAATAGTAATATTCATGATTAGATTCACATGCATTAATCATTATTCAAAGGACATATCCAGGTTCCAATAGAACATCTCTAGGTTGCAATAGCATCACAAGTCATGTGTCATTCCATGCTTAGTTGACATGCAATGGGTTTGTTACTTTTGCTGAGATAATTTCTCCATTGCGTTTGGTTTGAATTTTCGTTTTATTGTGCAAATACTAAAATTCTAAAAATCCTGGTAAATGTATTAGAATGGAGTCAGAACTGCATCTTCTGTCTATCATGAAACCTGGGTCCTTGAATGGATTTTGAAAGATGGTTTGGAGGTAATGCATGAATCTCCTTCCACAGAAAATGAAGTGCGCAGGAAGCACTTAATTCCGCTTTGAACAAAACTTGTTTTCGCCTAAATTTAGAGTTACCCTTAATCAAGGCTTTTTGATTATAAAACGTATTGAGATAAAACTGAACAGCTTGGTTTTAATGAATTCGTAGCTCAACACAGTATGTTACGTAACTCTTCGGGAACATTGTTTCATTGCCAAGGGTTGCCCACATATCTTTCAGGGAGCATGAGCCCTAGATCCCCCGTAGATTCGGCTCTGCCGATATCTGTTCAGACGCATCTTTTAACCAAACGTGTTTGGCCTTACGAAATCACTAAATTGAGAGTGGTGAAAAACGCGTCTTACAATAAATAAATATGATTTGCATCAGGGCAAAAACAATGACAGGTCATGTGACACTAGACTTCGGTCTGTCAATTCATGTTGAGAATGAAGCAAAGGTTAACCTGCGACAAAGCTATGCATTGTAAAAACAGAACTATTTTTGTTTAAAGACTTTATAAGTTGAAGGTTTTTGTTTAGTAGTGTATTTTAATTGCACACTTGTAAAAAACAAAAATAATTGTTTGGAAATAAATCAGAACGATTGCTCTATGCATAAAGCACTTCTTGTGTTTGCCATAATAGGAATAAATTTTCCTTGCATTGTGCAGTTTGTGCACGCAGCACTACAGAACAACACGCCAGTTGTTGTTGCTTCACATTCTGGACAGTGGGCTAGTGCCATTACAAAGTTATCCAAATTTGAAGTTGACGAACTCCAGGAAGAAGATTTGTTGGAAATACTTCAAGGTACCTTTCTTCATTTAGATTTTATTGCGGCTGTTTTGGGATAGGGGAGCAGTTATTTCGGAAGTTGTTTTCGTGTTTCCGATATTGCTTCCAGAGAAATAAGTAATATTTAAAGAAAAGGGTGAATATGTCGGAGCGAAATTGAACGATTTACTGCATATTATTACGTCTTCAATGGAATTGGATGTAATTTAGTTTTTAGTATATTCAATTAAATCCACAACGGAAACTAGAAATAACTCTTGCGTCTGGGTTGCTGATGTAGTAGTGGCACAATTTTCAACTGTCAATTCAAGTTTTAGGCGACTGATCTACGACCTTCGAATGACTTTCCACGTTGGTCTTCATGGGCAACGGCAATAAACGCAACCGCCCTGTAAGAAACGCATTGAAGCCACCGGGATAAATTTAAATACCGACACTTAATTACTATAATTCAAATACTGTATAAACGTGACTCTAAAGTTTTTTCAATAAACGTAAATCATGAGATGTTGGACGTTTGTTTCTTAAGTTGATAATTTTTCCAGCGTAAAAATATAAATGTCTTTTCAAAGTTCATTTTAGCTTTGTAACTCTCTTGCATATTCAAATTTAGATAAAATAATTATATTTTCATTTGAAAACACATGCACACTTCACAACATCGTATTTTGTCGTCTTGTAAACGCAATAAAATATACTTGAGCACAAGAAAATAATATTACTCTTGCAATTTCGAATGTGGTAAAAAACGTGTGTGGGGTAATCTCCACTAGGCTGAAGGAGAAATTGAATATCATACCCATGCTCTTCATCATTCATTACATTTCTTCATTTCAGAAAAACATAACATTGTTTATTTTTTAGAAGAAAAAATGGATTTTGAAATTGTTGATTTTGAAAACACAAAAGATGTGTTAATGAAAAAAACTCTGGATTGTCTTGCGAAAAAAGAACTCATTACGTTTGTTGAACTGGAAAACGTGGACGGAGCAAGCAACCTTGATGTTGCTATACTTCAGTCTCTTTTGAAAGGTACATTTATTGCAACTGAATCTCGAATGTTTCTGCTTTTATTTTGAATTCTGCTCCGTGTTGTTAATACACACAATCTCTGTTTCATTTTAAAATAAATCTTTATCATGCAAATATCATTATCTTTTCTTTCCTTGAATATTTGTAAGTGCCTAAAACTGTTGATGACATAAAAGAATCCCTCGTCAACTTCAGTAAAATTTCTGAGATTTTAAATTAATAAATATTTCAGTTATTCCTCCAAATTTTTTCCTCATCTCAGTTTCGTTCATACTGGGTTTCTGCACTCATTTCAGAGTGTCGCAGGGTCCAATTTTTTTCAATATGCATTCATTTTTTGTGAGTCACTTCTCTGTCAGAAATATTTCATACAATATTCATTATGATCATTCCAGTTGCTTCTGTTACGGCGATGGTATATATGGTATCAGTTATGGTGGTAAGAGTGTGTGGCGAGTGACAGAAGGAGCCTGGGGAGAGGAAAAGGCATACGAATTATCAGATAGGTTTTTAAAATGAATTTAGGGAAGCTGTTGATACAATCAGTAAATTCAAGACTCTGGGTTACCTTAAAAAACACAAATTGCCAATCAAACCACCCCTCAACACTTTGAAGCTGATTTGAAAATCTAGCGGATATCTAACTTTTTACATACAATAAAATAAAAGTACTGTGTTTTCTAAACGTTCGGACTCAAAAAGGTTTAGTAGCATAAGCTTCTAAAGGAAACAGCTTTATCGAAGCATCTTTCGTGACAGCTGAAGTTTCGAAATGTTTCAAAACACTGAACCATCGATTATCATGAAATCTACGCAAAATTAATGGCCTCCAGATGACCTTTATCAGTGTTTCATATGCTGGTGGAATTTCTTTTATTTTTTCAGAAATTTATCAACGCAATTTAGAAAGAAAACGCAAAATAAGTAGCAGAAAAAATACAGTCGAAAGCAGCCTACTTTCGATATTTTTTGTCAATTTTGGTGAAGGCAATTGGCGGCAGGCCGAAGCCTGAATTGTGCTTCTTGCTGGGGCGGTTGAGGTGAATGCTCTTGCCCAAGGAGCGCTACGGCAATTCACTCAGTGGCTCTGGATCAAACCCTTAACCTTCTGACTAAGAGGCGGACACCTTGCTACTGAGCTATTGCCGCCCCCAAGCAGTGAATTTAAAAGACCTTGTCACTTTTTAAGAAGTGAAATCAAAAGCTGAAACGTGTACAGTGCAAAACGTGTTCAATATGAAGCTGGCAACGTTGGCACAAATGTTCAACTTGCACATCAAGAGCCCAGTGTCACGTTTCACAAACTTTACGGGATTATTGCCAGTTTTTCGGAGAACTCATTAGGACAGACATTGTTATTTTAATGAGCTATTCAATCACGTATTCGCAGCTGACGTTAAAATTCGTTCAAATCACGAATCATAATAACCTCTGCAGAAGTTTAATAGGCTGAAAAATTCAAGAACGTACTAAAAAAATCTTGTTTAACGAACGCTTGTTAAATGTCAATACGACATCAATTGTGAAATTGAAATGTAATGACACTGCATTTTTGATAATCAAATGTGTTTTTTTCCATATTGTTCACCAACTAATGTACAGACAAATTCCGTTTTATGAGGTCATGTTACCAAGAAAGAAGATACCTTAAAACAAAAATGAAAAAGTGATTTCGTTTGACCTTTGTAATGAATGTAGGATGTCAAGAGGTATCAAAGAAAGAAGTGGAGTTGAAACTGGCGCTAGAGTGGAATCGCGCTGACATTGCTAGAACAAACATCTTAGTTGGAGAACACAGTATTCCTAAAAAGTTCCTTGTCGACACGATCTTACGTCTTGCTATTGAAACGGTAAGAAGAACTTTAGTTGTTTTCTAGCGAACAGCTCGAAACAGGAGAGTATGAATGAATAAAACTTTGTAACACCTGCAAGGCCAAACACAAGAAAAGCTAAATAGTGCCGGTATTTTGAGTATTTGCATTTTAAATACGCAGCAGAATTAGAATGTAAAGTACTTTTTCTCATTTTAAGATGGTGCAGTAAGGAAACGTTAGACAGACTAAAGGGATTGTTTTGTGAAACCAACATAAGAACGCCATGCACAATGAAAGTTTTGTGTAAATTGAAACAAATAAGATAGAAGGTGTGATACTTATTCCACAAAAGGAATAGAAATTTGCTTACAGGCTGTTGCAGTATGCAAAAGATAGTTGTGGACATTGTTAAAAAATTTCAAAATAATTCAACCGTTACTACATGAAATGGTGAAAACATTTCATCAGTTTTTGTGTGATGTTTCTCTGTTCGAACAAAAATGAAAACTGGTTTTTAAATGTTCAGGTGGTGTGACTAAAACGTAGGTCGTTTTCAAAACGCGCTGCAGACGACGTTTGTGCAAGCTATTTTCATGATTACGAGGAATGATACATGGGTAGGAAGTTAAATCGTTTACAAAGGCACTGTTCAGCGAACATGAACAAGATGAAAACGCAGGCCTTTTATGTGAGCCTTGCCCTTAGGTTAACCTTTGAGTAAATTATTCCATGTTACGTGATCTGTTGTATGTGTTGGCCTAAGCCAAATTTAGCATTTCGTACTTTCAACAGTTCGTCGTATTCAATGATTTTTTACAACTCAGGAAAACACACCACAGGGCCAAACGTTTGCAGTTGAACCATTCACAAATGCTTTTTGGCATGAACTGTAACGTTCGCTAAACCGGCAACCACGATTACTTTGCTTACCTTTTGTTTACTAAAATCATTTGTTCGAATGCGAACAATCAGCTATGCACTAAGGCAATGTAAAGTGTGCACATCCTTGATCACATTTTACACGTTCATTCAAAAATACCAGCATCTCCCATTGGCAAATTTGTAGCTTCACTTGCTGAAAGCTAGAAAAGTTAAATCACACAGATATATCTCCAGTCTGGTGTTTTTATAACCTGCATATTTTGGCACAGTTAAACATGCCAGCTCTTACGGACCCATACCTGTCTGACCCTAAAAAGCAACTGATCTTATTTGAACGAAAAGAATGTTCTTTCAAAAATAGGCTGAACTTTGAAATCTACACAGCCTTGAGATCAGCAATGATCCTTAAATGTAATGTTGCTTTACACTTTCAAACAAACTAAGTTGGTTTTCATAAAATACCCACTATCGAAAAATCTCTGAAGATAACAAATCATGTAGAGCTAACGAATACCGATGAAACATAACACTTGACGCATAAATCTGTCTAACTGTCTTTCAATTTTTGCAGGACAAATCTGATTTCATTGAATTACTCCTAAATGAAGATCTGGATGTTCCGAAATATTTATTTCACAATGATCTGAAAGCACTGAATTCGCTGAAATTTCCCGCACCTAAAGGGGAAAATCTTTTCAAAGGCAAAAGCTGTGATTTTGAAAAAAGCTTCAGGTAACCTTTTTGTTTTTGTTTTTTTTGTTGTCTGTGGCCATCCAAATTTTTGTGAGGGCTTTCCCAGTTCAACTGAGTGTTTCTCCTAGTTTATTAAATTTTGCCAATTGTTGTGTATTTTTCTTTGTTGTTTCATTCATCGAATTTAAAAAAGGCAAATGTTGAATGTTCCATAACGTTTTGACTAAAATTATACATTAAATTTGTTGTTTATTATCAATAGGGTTTTGGTTGCTTTCAACTCAATTTTGGAATTTTAATATTCATTTGCACTCGATTAAGGAACCAAAGCCTAAGTGTCAAATTGCAATATATTTGTTAGCACAATTTCAACCTATATATTCAGAGTAACCCTAAGTTTGACGTAAGGCACCTTACGTGCACAGACGGCAACGCGTCCAAGGTTTCCGGAGGGTTTGGCGATGCTTTACCATGTTACGAAACCCGGTTATGTATCAGACACAAACTGGATTTACCACGGCAGTGAAAATGAATTACGGTATTTGACAGATCCTGTAGATGTTCAACCACAAATGTAGATTAAATTGCATCTGCAAAATACCAGAGCAGTGTGATGGAGGTATGCTTTAGCACCCTTGACAATTAGCACTGCGTGTTTCCCTCAAAAGTACTAACTAAAAGCAGTATGTGAAATCGGTCGGCTATCTACGGTATGCGTCTTGGGACTATGGCAATCGCCCATACTTGAAAACACACAACGGGGTTTAATAGCGTGAAGGAATGCCTTACTGTAAATTCAATTCACTGCAAAACGTGAAACCGAAGTCCTTTTTTTCAATCAGACCTCATGCTTTCATGTACAGTAAAAAGCAAACACAGAGTTGATCCGCGTAGAAAATTTCTTATTGTCTGAAATCCAGCACAATATAGAAACTGTATTTAACCTTACATGTTTGAAAGTCTGGTGTGAAACCATGAAAGGTTTTAAAATTGAATTTGTTTCAGATTGCAAAAGTCTTAGTGGTTGTGATAAGGAGACCGAATAGAAATATTTTGTTCACGAATTTACAAACAAATTTTGAAACAGCATGTGTACTCTTTGACCCTTTTAAAATAATGTGACAGACCTTCTGTACGTTTTCGCAAAAATGTTTTAACCACTTCCAACGGTTTAAACGCGTTGATTGAATTTGTCAATAATGTTCATCCTTGTTCCTCGATCGCGTGTCAGATGCTCAACACTCAACCATTAAAACGTGGAACGGCTGCTTTACGAATTATCAACCGGTACCTGTTCGTGTGACATATGCACGCCACGATTAGATCGCCATGACTCTTGTGGACTTTAACGCAACGTAAAGTATGAGGCAAATCAACATACAATAATGGTGTAGCAAGCTTTGAAAAGGGAACAAAAAGCAAAAGTGATATAATGCTGTATAACCAACCGCTTTTTTACCAAACTAAAAATTTAAGCTCGATAGCAGCTTAGAAAAAACTAAGCTATTGTCCATAACCGAACTAAAAATCTCAGCTATCGTCTGTGTTCACTCTACTATCGACGATAGCTTAGACCAGTGTTTCTCAAACTTTGTTATTCCATCGACCCTTTTCACTCTCGACGTGGCGTTCTCGCCCCCCAAGCCTGATAAAGCAAGCACAAGGTATAATTTTATTAAAGAAAGTATTGAATAGCTGAACCAAGCCATTAAAAAGCTGAACTAAGGAATTGTACTACGACGCTAATATCACGTTCAGATTTCTTGTGAAACTGATCCAGGGCTACGGAGCCGAAGCACTGGAGCTGGGTATTTTGCCTGGAACCGGAGCTCGAATAAAAAACAGGAGCCGGAGCTCAGTTCAAAATTTAGGACCGGAGCTGGAGCTATGGCCATTTTAGAGGTAGCTCCGGCTCCGTGTCCCTTCCTAGATACTGACGGTTTTTGCAGTTACTGTAGGCTTCCGAGTGCTCTTTCTAGTACATTAAACGCCATTGCTACGACTTACGACACCAGACTGCAACAATGGATCTGCAAGCCTTTGACGTTTCTTTGGTTTAATAATCGCTAAGGCTGTGACATCGTAGCTGGCAGGCGTGGTGTTGCTTGTTGCACAATGGTTCTCAGACACTGTTCGAAGAGCTGCGTGCAGCTCCCGAGCATCCTTTGTGCACCTTTTAGCAATCGTTCTGTAACAGATTCCATTTGAATTTGAGCTGATGATGCCTACTTCTTAGACGAAATATACTTTGAAAGAGCTCAGAGTCTGATTGTTTGCTGGGAAAGGGTTCTTTTTGATAGGCACTGTCTTTCAGTAACACTTCTAATATTTCGTGTAACAGACTTCGTTAGTGCAATAAAACGAAATGTGTCAGTTGATTTGTGATACATTTTTTTTGTGCGGCTCTCTATCAAAATTGGAGGTCTGGATTTGGCTCCCTTCAGCGAAATGGTTGAGAACCACTGCTCTCAAAGCAAGAAAAATGTTAACCACCACAACATCTTACTATCTTACTTTCTAGTCAGAATGATCAAACCGGGTCTGTGATATTGTAGCGATCTAAAAAGAACTGAGCTATAATGAGTAGTTATATAATAAAATATGCATAGCTTTTGTAGCTGTGTAGCCGTGCTGTTAGCAGAGAGTATGATTAAGATATGATACTACTGCAGATTTAAGCGTGTAATGCACGGCACGCCATTGTAAAGTAGAAATTTTTATTAGAAACCATTATGCTTACTAGCAAAGTTTACTAGATCATTGGAAAAGATCATTAGGAAACATTACGTTTGCAAGTAGTAGCTAACATGAAATTTATAAATAATTGGTAGCGAACTAGCATTGCTTTGGATAGCTGTACATTATCAGGAGGGTACAAAAATCAGTGTGAACAAATGCTGACTTTTCTTGGAGTTTTCATCTGTTGAAAAAATCTATGTTTTCAGCACGATAACTAATCTAACTTTCTCCTAAGTTTTGCGTGTTAAAGTGTGCTTTACTCTGCGATTCATCACTGTTTATTATGAGTGCAAAAGATAAGAAATTAGAAGTTTTCAGCTTTAAAAAAAATTCAAATGTGAATTTCTTGCTAGAAAGCATACTATTTCTTTGAACAAAAGTGCTTTTAAACACACCTTCGCATTTGTGTCAATGCAAATGTTTGCGTGTATGAAAGAACACATGAGAGTCGACTGTTTTGCGCTGTTTACATGGTTTGCCTTTGCCCGAGCAGCGCTGTTAGCTGGAATCGTCACGACTGCAATAGGCAAAGCATGCAACGAGTGCAAAACACTTGGCCAGTTGGGACTGGTCGATGTTTAAATGCTTGGACACAAATGTATTTTTCCAAACAACCATTTTCTTGATTCTGGTTGTAAGAAATAATGAAAGGTCCTCAGGCATTGACGGCAAAACCAGCGACTGCCTTTCCAGAAATTGTTTACATTACCGTTATCTTGGTACGTTTCTGCTAGTAACTAATCTCTGAATCGTCTGAGCCTGCGATTGTTGTTTTTCGCTGATGTCCTCATGGTAAGAGCGCTGATTGTAAAAAGCTACCAGATTAAATTACTCAAAAAAGTTTGGTATATTATCAAATTCTCATAGTTTTGTGTACTTAATTCATTTTCCATTCAAATTGAGGCACAACACGATAATCAAAATATGAATGTGTGAAAACGACGGCTCCGCAGCGCTGAAACAATTAATCCACACTGTAGTCGGGTAGATAGAGGATCCAAAGTAAAAATTCAACGGACAAATAAATTCAGCAACACCTTCAAACGATTATGATAGTAAAATTAAAATTTGAAAGAAACTAACAAGAAATAATAGTAGGCTATTGAAGTAAACTCAGTGATCGATCAGTGGTTGAGGATTTTCGCCCCCTTTGTGTTTTTTCGCCCCCTATCGCCCCCTTTGTTTTTTTCGACCCCTTGCCCATCTAAATCGCCTCCAAGGGGGCGATTCCGCCTACTTTGAGAAACACTGGCTTAGACTTTCGTTTGGTTATAAAATCGTAATTTCTTACAGTTCGGTAATGAGAGCATAATAGTGTTGATGTATGCTACCAGGGTTGGGGAGTCGGAGCCAGAGTCGGAGTCGTAAGGAGTCGGAGATTTTTGGGTGGAGTCGGATTTCTTACAACACTGGGAGTCGGAGTCGGATTTTTTTGTCGGAATCCGACTCCGGATGTCCAGTTTAATCATTTTTTACATCACACTTCTTAATTGGGAATTCCTGTTGAAATGGTACAATTTCTTTTGAAACTTTTGTTGAAACAGAGGTTTCTTGCTGTGTACCACGATTTCCATTGATTTTAACAGCGAAATTTCATTCCTTTTATGATAAGAAGTTGGATTCGGGAGTCGGAGTCGGATAGTTTACCTCGGACTCCGCAATCCTTTACGTTACAATAAAAAAACGTCGTTTTTCAAAAAAGCTTAGCATATGTTTGAAACTGAAAAAGTTTTTCACTAGTTTTTCATCATTTCGTCTGTAAGTTTTTACTTCAATTGCAAGATTGAAAATGCGTACTTGACGCGAATTCGATCTCCTGTAGTGAAATACTTTGCGAGCAGATTCAAGTGTTCTGGTTTTACATCTGTGGTACTTCGAAACTTGGGTGTTGGTAAAGGTCGTGCTAGGATTTTCAGATTTTACTGAATGCATTTTATTAACAAATATAGAATTGAATCTGATTTTACTTTAACAGAAGTGAATTTTCAATGAAGCAAATTCTTCGGAAAAAAGTCTGCAAGTTACAGTACTATGTACAACCAAAAATCTGCATTCAATAAATGGCAGACAACTTTAATACGCTTTGCTTGGTGTTTAAAGGATCATTGGAAACTTACTTGGATTTTCATATGATGGATATGACAAGAGTGGGGCCATCAGAAACGGTGGTCCCCCTTTGAGCAAGGATGACAGTGACGTGGAAATGCAACTGCTTGCACTTGAGCGATCTAACCGCCAGGTGCAGTACCTGAATGAAACACCTGTTCTTTCTTGTTGTTACAATGATTCAGGCTTGAGAAATTATTTTTTAAAGATGTCTGATTTCTGTAACACTACCTGTAAAGAAAATTGCGTGTGCCTCAGGGAATGATGTTTCCACCTTACTCGTACATATAGTAGAACTTCAAACTTCGATATTTTTCACGTGTCATCACCTGTGCATAGAGGAACCAAGCTTACGAACAGTACGAGCAACACACGTTCGATCCTTCAAATCATGTCATCTGATTCTTGAACTATATTGAGCAAGTGTAACTGCTCGCCGCAAAAACCTTTATTATAGGTCCTTCGGTGGTAGTTCTTGTCGCAATCATCTCACGGTCGTAAAGAACATTCCAGAAACACAAAAGGCGTGGTGATGAAAAAGTCGCAATCATTTCCATTGAAATTGCCTCAGAAGATTGTCGATCACTACAGTGTTGACAGTGCACAATCAAAGTTCGATGCAAACATGAACATGCAAGTTGCAACTTCTAAATGGTGTTTAATTGGCTATACTTAAACGATTTTCTGGCATTTTCCAGATAAAATGTGAAACGCATCTCTCAGTTTTCAAAATCTTGAACTATCGTAACAATGATTAGCCATTAAAAACTTTGTAAATGCCGCGGCGGAAGTAAGACAGTTTATCAACAATAAATCACACTAGCCAAACACGACATTTAACCCAATCCTTTTCGGATAGGCAATAAAACAGGATAAAGTTAACAATATACGATCACTTCAAATTTTCGTTTCGACATGACATGATAACCATGCCTTAAAATATGAAAAAAGACTGCGTCCCTCAAAATGTGATAAGGAAGATGACACACAATATTTTGCTTCACTATTTCTTCGTGTGCTCACTCTGTCAAAGAAAAAAAGCTCAGATACAAAGGCAATGATTACCCACGAAAGACCCACCACAATTTGACAAACCCAAGCAATTATAAGTACCTTGACTTGTACAGGACAAAAAAAGCAATCGGGTGGTTCGTCAGGACCTTGCAAGTACTGGGAACGTTTCTGGTTGCTGTAGAAAACACTACAAATCCATTTTACAACTGTTTCACACATCCAGGCACGAAATAAAACTTTACCACTGAATTAAAACCAGTCATGTCCAAACTATGCTATTTGTGTGGCGACTTGTGTGATATGCAATCAACAGTATCTGTCCCAACAATTAACACATTTCTACAGGATGGTCAGCGCACCGAAGTGCTTGGAACAAACCGGATAATACGAACGAGAGCGAAAAAATGGCCTTATCGCCGCACAATAGAGTGTTCCATGACATACTAAATAGATAATGCATATTATCTCTCTTGCACTGCAACTTTTGTGGAACAACCCAGTTTTGAATCGCTGAACACCTGTGAAGAAAAATGGTGTAACAAACTAAACGCACAAAGTCATATTCAAAGCAACGCCCTACCTCGTGTGAAATAATTCGCGTGCCACATTGCGATGTTGAATGAAATTTTTCCATCCCGTATTGCCAGTTTGTTTGATCCCCTTCCTTACCACACATGAAGTTTTTTAGTTCCGTATATTTGTGCCTCCCATCCCAACTTTTAGCATTTCACCATTTCAGCAGACGCATCGTAGAATACGCAGAACCGTCGCCAGAAAGTTTTCAATAGGGAGGCTTTGCGTTTCTGCGGTGGGGCTTTGGGCTTGTGCGAGGGGCTTGACACTCTATAAATTGACAAAAACTCAACTGGTTTATAGTGTTTCATGTTTCAATTTGGTGGGGGGGCTTGGAGCTTTGTTTGGGGGACTAAGCCCTCAAAAGCCCTCCTGTGCCGATGGGACTGAGAATACGTCTGTCAACCTTACACGATCAAGACTGCCTTTCTGTTTTTATGCGTTTTACTACCGTTGGGTGTCGAGTCATTGGGAGAATTCGTTTGCACTACAACAGTGTATATGTATCAAACACTCTGCAGTAGTCCGTTCATGATTTGTAACCACTACCGGTCAAGCTAAAATACCTTTGCACGTATGCCATTGCTATGAAAGCACGCGTTTCAAGCCCTTTTGATGCGGATATTTTATATAAAACTTTGTACTGAACTGCTGTGCAGTACACCAATATGTGATATTCCCGTCAATATTTCATAGCAAACGTTTGGTTGTTGAAGAAAGTAGATCGAGTAGTGGAAGTTCGTCACTGGATAAGAGAAAACAACCTGTTTGTGCAGGCCGACGACAAGTTTTTGCCTAACCTCGGATTCATGTTGCCTAATATATATTCCTTGTTTATTTTGGCAAAAGAATGGAAACGGTCAGACAAGTGCAAAACGAATTTGCAAAAATCCAGCCACACTCCATGAACTCTTCCAATGGAGTCTTGTTGCAAACAAGAGGAAGATGTCCCGCATTTTGTGGAACAACGTGCCGTTCAGATTTCCTGCTGCAATTGCTGCCGAGGCTGTCTTAAGATTATTAAGCAAATATTCAGAGTCAGTAGAAGAGGTAAACGTGGCACATGACATTAAATTGTTTTTGTCTGAAATGATTACTTCTTTCATTGTCTTCATTAGAAACACGAGCAACTTCAACATGCCAACGACTACAAACAGTTGGCTTTAGGCATAGTTACAAAAGGTTACAAGGAATGCCCTTTAAAGACTGAAGATCTATTGCTTCGAAGACTTGAGGCTTGGGGAAATTTAAACTGCTTGCGAATCGCTGTGGACAACGAGTTTGAGGTAAAGAAATTTCCTTCGTCGAATCCCCTAGTAGAAAATGCGAATGTTTGATAACGATACTTTCTTACTCTAGCTTTGCGGTGAATTACAGTGTATTCGAATCAACCCGACAACTGGTGGGATGCGATCGCGAATGCTGTGGCGATATTATCAATAAGAGCACACTAAGGCTTACAAATCGGTAGGCGTCAGAAAAACATGGATCACAGCTTAAATGTAACGAAAGATTAATTTCTCTCAGAAGAGCATCGTCAATTCCCAATATAATTAAATCTGAGTGCCAAAGAGCAAAAACGCTAAATCAGTAAAAAACACTAACATTCTTGTGCACCAAAGGTCAAGTAGCCTATACAAAACATTAAATCTAGACCTTACTCTTTATATATTAGTGAAGTGCATTGATAACTGCGTAATTTTGTGGCTCTGTGTCTGGGTTATTTGTGAACTATTTATATTTTTGGGCCGGTTTCCTTGATATAGTCTATGAAAAATAAAATGCCTTCACTATCCTTTAAAATGTGCATTCAGTGGAATCTTATCTTTATTTTCTACATGGATTGTCTGCGCTTGTGTCGTGCTGATTTGTATTTTCCACAATGCATTAGGAAGTATTCAGTTGTCTGTCTCTGGTGAGTTATATTCATCACATACAGTAGGCCATTCAGAGGCTTATCGGATGTAGATGTAGGCATACCATAAGTTCCGTTTCAGCCAGGACAGTCCCGGCTTAAAGGCTTTGTCCTTGCGTCCCGGTCAGTCAACCAAAAAGTCCCGATTGGGCATTCGGTCAGCCAATATGAATAGCATGTGGTCTGATAACAAAAGAATGCTGGAGCAGAATGTGAAAACCCTTATCTGAAAATGTCAATTATTACTGACTTTTCCTGCAGCGATTTTTACGAAAAAATAAAGCCGAACAAAGAGTTCTTGCAGAAAATATTTTCTACACAAAAGTATGATTTGGCGAATGTGTAAATTTACAAATGCTTGAACAATGTTTTGCTTTCTTAGTAAATGTATTACTTTAGTTTTTCTTGGTGCTTTAACTTTAGGAATCTAAAGTAGCTACATACTCCAAGTAAGATATTACCACCTTTATTTGATGAGGCTCGTTGCTCTGAAGCATCTCGGTTGTCAATCACAAAAATATGGTATGCCTATGTAGGTAGTATAGTGCGATCGGAAGTGATCTGCATGAAAGCGAAGTATTGGAGAATGTTTGCATTTTCGTGGTTTGCTGTTTGTACTTGAAAAGAATTGCTTGTACATGAAGGCATTTTTGGTGTTTTGTATAATGATGCCTCCACAATTGCAGGCAGTAATGGAAAAATATTGAGCACGATTCTGAATAGCTAATTTGTGTGAAACGTTTTTATAGGTGACGTCAGATTGGATAGAGTGGTACATAATTCAGAGTTTAGCAATGAAATCGGCAGTTTCATTTCTAAGAATACTTTCATTGGTTTGTAGCCTTGAGTGACGAATGCTGCAGCAACCCAGATATTGTAGAATAACTATCGGATACTTCGTAGAGCACTTTTGTCAAATGTTTCAATATTTCATATGAAATCTTGCTATGGCCATGCGATAATGTGGTTTTGTTTTTGTAGCACTGGCGGTAAGGTCTACATTTGGAGAGTTAGTACATACACTTATATACTTAATTTTGGTGCTCGGGATTTTTAATTTTTGTTCATTTAGCGGCTTTACTCTTTGCCATGCAGATTTTACCAATTTGGAATAGACGATTTTTTTCGGATTTTTTTTCCGAGACGTTTTCCGTCATATTTTTCGTTGTAAGTAAGTTGTGTCTCAGTCTTTGTTGAAACCTACTGAAATGGGAGTTTTAGTGTGCAAGTAACGACATTTGTTTACAAATCTTCTGAACAATTACGTTTCACCTCAACCAATAAATGTAAGTAGTAAATTCAAACTTGCCATTCGCGTTTGGTAATTCATCAAAGCAAAACAGGTGAAAACAAATGTTTTCGTACGTTTTTGATGACATTAGGGTGTCATCAAAATACTTTTGCTCATTTTTAGTAAAAAAATAAAATTTTCAAGAAATATCTTCCACATACGTCATTGCGTTTCCAGTGATTTGTCGTATATATTTTGCCTGTACATATTCTCTATAGTTTCTAAGTTTAACGGCCTGTATGCTATGCATCAAATTATATTCATGTCTTGAGATCGGGCGTTTTTGAAGTCATTCGATTGTCATCTTTTGGAAAAACAATGCAGAGCAAATCTGCCATAAAAATGATCTTCCGACAGCCACAGTAACAAACGAGCATCACTTGTTTGAACTGAATTCATTGACAGGATGAGAAACGAGCTGTGTCGCTTTTGCTTGGCAGCCATTCTATCTACAAATTGATATTCTTTTTTGCGCGATGCAACTGGAAACCAGCTCGTTTCTGTACAAGTGTTATGAAAAAGAAGGAAATCTGAGAATGCATGAATAAAAATGTATTGTTCTTAAAACTGTAGAATTTAATTTCTGCCAATTTATTCAACGCAAATATCGTGTGATTAAAATGGGAGGTATTCACGATTAATGTATGAAAAAGAGCAAATTATGAAAGATGATGTCGGATGTAACATATGCAAGAACCAAGCTTTCCGAAACAATGGAATTGCTGCTTTTCGAACATGATTCTTGTTTGAAATATCATTCAAAGTTGTGAATCGGTTCAATGTGTCTTACGGAACTCACCTCGGAACATTTTCTCTTTCTTAAACCAACCGAGTAAACCCAAAATGCCTAAACTTCCAAAATGCTATAATTTTTGGGAAAACTCTTGCATTGACTTGCAGCACTGCAACAAGAAATTCATTCTCTTTTCTTTCTTCTTTCCAAAAACTTCTTTTCATTTCATTCTAAAATCATTCTAAACACTTCTTTACATTTCAAACACTAGAATATAACAGTGAATGTTTATCATTGCAAAAACATGCGTCAAGCAAAAATAACCATGATTTCTTGACAGGAGTTCGTCTGTCATGACGCTGTGAATGACCTGGTGAATAAGATGTTATACGGAGGTAAATCAACCTTATATTTCGTAAGTTTGAAAAGCATTATCAAACATAACGTAATGGATATTGAAGATGTTAGAAGGAAGCGTAGAACTAAAAATTTATTCAGGGAAAATCTGTCAATGAGCATTCTAAGTTAAAACCGTTGGATGATGTTGGAGTTAATCGATGTGCAAAGGAAGTGACACAAGTCTATTATGCAATATAAGATATTTGCGAGATGAAAACCAGGCGTCGCAGATATTCCTCATGAAACGAAAGCAGCATGAGACGGCTACAGGGTGTTTCAGATAACAACCAACAATACAGTAGCTCAAAACCGCCGGTAACTGAATTTTACTGTATGTCATCCGAAAATTGCGTTTCGTAATTCTTTTTTTCATGTAGTTGAAATGTCGTTAGAACGAAACATGACACAAAGGTGATGTCGCTAGTCTTCACCAACGTCTAAAAAAGCGCTCTGAGATTGACTTTCATGAAGTTCTTTTTTTCCATAAATCAAAAAGGGCTTTCACATACCAGTTGAAATCAATCAACAGTAGTTAACAAAATCAGAGTGCTTTCGCGTACACAGCCAAAGCCCTCTAAAATTTCTTAGTATTTTCTGGCATCTTGAACTTTTCAAAACGATCCTTATGTTGCAAAAACCTTTCAATAAATTATATTTTTTCTGTTTTAATAATGTATGGCTTTGAATAATTATAACGTCAACGTGAACATGCTAAATGGACCAAAATTTTCTCAAGACATTTTCAAATTACAAATCATCACATTTAGATTGGATTTGTTTGAAATTGCCACATCGCAAACATCTACACAATATAACTGATATATATTCCTAACAAGCAACCTTTCTAAATGTCAAGAAAAACGTCGTAACACAATTGTACTTTGAAAGAACAAACACCTGTTCAAAATGAATGCTAACATCCTTTTGTTGCAAAGCTAATGTAAAATAAATCTTTTTTGCTTTGCAGAAAATCTGGGGACTGAAGATTTAAACGGCTGTAAGTAATAGGAAACACATTTGGAATTGCATTTTCGCAGCCTGAGCTTTGTTTTCGTCATTTTTGTAAAACTTAAAATGCAAGAATTGCAGTTTATTAGCCGGATGTTATTTTTTAAAAAATTGGTTGTTTATAATGTTGTGTGCCATAGTGTGTGTTCTGTGTATATAGATCAGCTATGTCCAACTGAAATTGCTTGCTGAGCCAAAAGTCATGTCACTACTCACTAGCAGGGTGGCACATTGAATGACATATTAATGAGGGCCGCACATTAAATGACTTACTTTGATCTTATCAAACTAAATTTATTTTAAGCTTATGTACTGTAAGCGTTCGAATCCTAAATGCAATAGTTAGAACTGTTTGGCACCATTTCCACCACTCCGTGAGTGTGATTTCATATGCAAGTTTAGTGTCAATGGAACAAGGCTAAATCAGACAACTAGTACAAGGTTTTGCAGCACATTGTCAGAGGACATGCGGAAATCTCCCAGCACGCGGTACAGACGTGCTAAAGTGGCACTGAAGGCTGCGTTCATCAAAAATGTCAAATTTAGAATAATCAAAATAAGGACAGGTTATCAGTATGTGGGCTACATTTACCACAGCGAAACCACAAACTGGGCCTCTAGCGACACTGGCCGCGGGCTGGATATAGCTGGTGTGTAGACTGTTGCACTGTCTTCACGTGGAAGAGATTAACAATAAAATCAGAGACTGCCTGTATTAACGAAAGCAATTGATTTTAACCTGGGTCACCATCATAGTTTTTATTGGGTGTGTAATTACGTGTGCCTTTTTGACAACCACAATATATCCTGTGGAGACCATGAGTAGTTTTTATATAGTTGTGTTACCTTTCTTGGCCAAGCTTTGTAAAGCATGCTTGATACAAAAGAAAAACTTTTTGATGAATATTCGTAACTACTGCACAAAGTGCTATAATTATCATACGTCCATTCAGAGATCGACAAATTTTTGTTGTTTGTATTCTTTTGAATGGCCACCGCTAATTTTGTGTTTCGCGTAATGTACCTTACATTTTCTGCATATTGGTTTCACTAACGTTGTCGCTTTCACTGTACTTCATGAATGCAGGTTTACCATCTTTCCAGCTGCTTCGCTGGTTCAACAAGCCATTCACAAAGTTTAAGATGGCTGCTGGAGCTTATGTGGTAACTTCCAACATCTCGTTTATTAACCGAAGTTTGGTAAACAATAAATCAAAACTTATGAATAAACTCAAATTGCCAGGGTAGGATTAATCGGGTCGAATTTACTGGTTGATTTTATTCACCCAAACTGTAACATTTTTACACAATCAAAGACAGGTCAATTTTATCATTCAAGACCTGGCTTGCATTTTTCAGGCGAACCTCCTTCTTTTTGCTTACATTCTTGTCTTCAACTTCCATCCATATCATTCCGATTCTGCTAGATCCACTCTCATTGAAGGAACAGCACCGAATCCTTACGAATGGGTGTTAGTTTTGTGGGTAACAAGCCACCTTGTTGATGAAGTATTTCAAGTCCTTCAGGTAACTGCATTTCAGTGCTAATATCTATTACATAAAATGTCTGCATATTTACGGAACACATGTTGCATTAACATTCTAATTTCTGATACGAAAACATTGCCAGTTGATTGTACGTCGGCTATTTTTGCACTAGATCAGGGGTTCCCAACCTGGGGTACATGTACCCCCAGGGGTACATTTGCCTATCCGAAAGGCAACATTTAAGGTTATCAATAGGAGATAAAAACATATTTGCAAATTATTTATTTCCAAATATATATAGATATATCAGTTAATATTACTTTCAAATGTCAATATATCCTTATTGTTAAATATATCTACGAATAATCAAAACAAAATATTTTGTCATAAGAAATTTTAGGGGTGCATGTTCATCGTTCGAAATTCTGAAGGGGTACATGCTTATCTGTTGGAAAGCTTTAGGGGTACGTGCTCATCTGTCGGAATGCTGAAGGGGTACGTGGTAAGAGAAAGGTTGGGAACCCCTGCACTAGATAAAACGAAACAATTTTGGCGATGCTTAAAATCAAAACATGATCAAGTTTACATACCCTGAACACATAATAAAATTTGAATACAGAAGTTCAAATACACTATGTTTACGTATATGTAATATTTTGAAAGTCTTAATTATCACGCTTACTGCGCTTGTCTTCCCTTTCTTTCAACGCTTCTTTTGTTTTCATTGTCAAAAACAGTTTTCCCTGTACTATGCCAAATCGTTTCCAAACTCTATTACAGAAAACAAAGTTAATTTAACTAATCAATAGTCTGCTTTCTATGAAAATATTACTTCCAATATGGAAAGCATCATTCGTATATGTCTTTTGCGAAAATCAGAAGCGAGTTAAACTGTATTAGCTGAGTGATGTACAATATGTCTAAGTCTCTAAGTTGAGCGTGACTGCTAATCTGAAAAAAGGATAAATGTGTGCAGCTTTCCTATTGCTTTGTTTTGACTAAAAGGCGTCTCAGTCTTCCTACCTGTAATATGTAGTAATTGACTTTCAAGAGGCTATAGTCTGTACTTAGCAGGTTTGCGTGAAAATTATACAAAGTAGCAAGTGAAGTAGCGTTTTCGAGAAATTTTTCTGCCTTGCTGTGGCTTCATAGCTCGGCAAGGATTCTGAGAGTGGTACTTCGAAACTTGGTTATTCAAAGTAATTTAATTTATTGATTGCAGTAAAAAACATCTACTTTCCTTGGATTTTAGTCACGCATACTAATACCAATTAAAGTTGTGGTCACTGTTTGTGGTTTATGCTCTGCGTTGTGGGTCACGTTTTGTGGTCTTTATTTCTCTTTTGTACGCAAAAAGTACTTTGAAAGTGACTGAAGTTTATATGTTCAGCACTCAATAATGTTAGTGAAATCAATTTCATGCTGCCGAACCTCTAAAAAGAAGCCTATTTCAAGCACCACCAACACTGCATATGTACGAATGGTACATGTGTTTTAAAATTACCAACAGAGACACGTGCAAAATGATTATTTAATAGCGACACAATTTTCAGATGAAAAATCTGGGCTGCAGCAGTTTTCGTCGACGTCTTGGTTATTGGTTCAGTGACAAATGGAACTGGTTGGACGCTCTGGCTATAATTTCCTTGTTTTTGGGTTTCGCATTGCGGTACGTGTTTGTTACGTTAGTAGGGTGGCGACATCTTACTAAATTTTAAAATGATGAAACTGTGTGTGCCTTCAGACAATATAAACAATCTTGCAAAACGTTGAAAATTTTCGAAATTTCTGATAATGTAATTGCAGTAATTTACACATATACAGTTTTCCAATAGTGAAAACCTTGCTAACGCAACCTTCAGCCACAAAATCGGAAACCGTGATAAGAATTTTACAAATTGGGATGCTACAGACAGTTACTTCCGTGACAGCAAGAACGTTTTCTGCAGAAAGCTAATACATTTTAACATATGAATTGCGTTGTTATCCATAGCTTAAACGACCAGAAACACCTTGATACTGCTTATGTGCTTGTGCATCCCTAAAGTCCATAATTTACTAACAGCAGCCAGGTCAAAGTTACATCTTTATTAAAAGAAGAAAATTAAATATAACATTGACTTCAGTACAATTTGGGTTTGGGGTCTACTCTGAAAAAGATAAAACAATTTATGCTTAATTTCATAATGTTTTCATCATGATTGACTTGAAGACATATGGTAAAACAGACTGAAGAGATTTTTACAAACTAGAGTTACTTACAACGCGCTCTGAAATGTGGGTCAAGTCTCTCTTCACAATACTTAAGAAAACTTTTACCGGTGAAATGATGAAAAACCAAGAGCAGATGTAGAAAAATCAGCGCCTGGTTTCTTTGAAAATCAGTTACAAAGTTTACTGCAAATATGTGGCTAAATTATTACCATTGTTAGTGTAATATTTGCTGACGCTAAACGTTACAATAATTCATGAAACAGTAGGGGAAACAGCGCCGGATTCAGATGATGGCGGGCCTAGGGCCCAGGCGTGGTGGGAGGCCCCATGTGCGGATACAGAATGCTTAGGTAGGGGATGATCGATGAAGTCACTAGTATTTCCATGGATCGTTAATATTTGTGACGTTCACACAAAGACATATAAACATATGACGTCACATTTGTTAACTCAAGTGTAACAAAATTTTAATATTGTGACGTCACATTTGTTAGCTCAAGTGTAACAAAACTTTGTGACGCAAATGATGTTTGACAATAACTAGCGATTTATGATACTGTTGCAAAATCGGTCACCAGAAGCATCGAGGCACCTTCTTTTTTTTAATTTTGCTTGAAAAAAGCTTTGAAAATTTTTTTGCAAAAACACTGGACGATCCAACGTTTTCATCATCTCTAAACGCCAGTCCTCGCTCAGAAATAAATTTTGCGACAGAAACCAAACGTTGCAGGCAGAAGCGATTTCCAATATTGTGCGCATTGACTGACCTGACTGGCTTGCTCTGCATCAGTTCTTCACAGTGATTAGTTACATCTGCGACTATACGTAATCGTGGCATCTATCTGTTCCATTGACTGCTCGCTCGTGGCTATTATTACTAGAAATTACTACACTAAGCTATGTACAATACACTGATCACCGTACTGCGGTTCATAAGCAAAACTAGTACAGTATAATGGAGTCAGCAGTCCGCACTCTGATGCCAAAGTCATTGAGATACTGAAACAAGATTTACCACTGTTATGTAACGATTAATGTTAAAGCATTCCCGCCTTTCCAGCCTATAACTAACTCAACCAAAACATAAATTAATTAGACACTTTGCAGGCAGTCCCATAAACTAAGCAACGCCACCAGCACGCATCTTGTTGCAATCGAGTAGGCACAGCTTATCCTATTGTATGTAAATACAAAATATCATGGGCCGGTGATTTAACTGAAAGGGGACAGAGGGTCGAATTTCCCCCTCTTGGCAAGCTAAATGTGTAAACCGAGCCACCACTTAACTTATATTTCGGTTTTAGTATTGTTTTCGTTTTCAGTAAGTCGTTTCTTTGAATGTTTCGAATGATTTTCCGGTGATTTAGGATTTTAGTATATCCATCCACGTCCAGATTCACCTTCATTTCTCAAGTTTTTTTTCTGAGTGCTGGCCAGTAGGCCCTTTTTAGCTAAGTTTCCAGCCTTGCTCAAACCTATGGTTGCGTCACTGATTACACCTATGTCAAATAATAAATGCAAAAAGGAGGACATTTTGACATTTTTGAATGTCCTCGGAGAATATTTTATTCTCATGAAAAAGTGGGCATGTCATTCATAAAGAGGACGTATGGTAGCCCTAATTAGCAACATGGGTGGCCGCAGGGAGAGAACGGGTATTTACCCCCCCCTGGAAATTGGAACAAAGAAGCAAAAATTTTTGGAAAACGTGAAATCAGCAGTTCAATTCTGATCAGTTGGGTTAATTCTTGCAATGACAGTTTATTTCCCGATATGACACTCACACTGCACAAGAGTCAGGTTCACTGTTTTGGTAACATGCAGTTATGAGCTTTGCTATTTACTAAATCCGGTTCTTTGCCTGCAGAGGCAGGTTGAGAAACTCGGGGGCGAATTGTTCTACTATTGACCTTTGTTGCGTAACAATAACATGGCAACAAATCTTCGAAGATGCACTTCAAGTCACGGTGGTAGGCGTTTTGCTCAGTGTTGCCACTTCTGATCTTTTAACATCAGATCTGATGTTTTCAGAGAAGTATTGTTCCACATTGCTTGAAACCTCTGATGTTTTGGCAACAAATCTTATATTGACTAAGCTGTTTTTGTTTTCCATATTTTACTCTCTTTTTGTGGTGAAAACAAGTTAAATTAATAGTTTTTAGGTTTCTTTCAATCTCTCACCCTCGTGTCTGTTTGGTCAGCGTTCCAAACAGAAGCTCTCTTCGCTGCGCTGGGATGAATATTTTACGTTACGCATGACTGACTTCTCCATTTCATGACGACACTTCGTTACATTTCGGATTCAGCGAGGTTTAACGCGCTTTGTTATGCATTGGTAATAGAAGCATTTGCATCATATGAAACGGTATCTTAAAAATCTGATGTCAAAGGCAGCAATCTGGTGTTACCGAGACTGACCCCAGTGGCAACACTGATTTTGCTGCATATTTGAACGCAGACATCTTGGCAAGTAACGCAGCGACTGCTGATATCGGTAAACCACGTAGGTTTAAATTTAAACCAATGGTGGGCGAACTGTGACCCGCCGACACATTTTTTGTCGCTCTTCTAGATGAATAGCAACGAACTGTCCAGATTTTAGGGGACTTTAAAATCAAACAAAAACTTAATACTGACAATTACTGCACATCATTTAATCCACTACAAAGTGGTTTTGCAGCTTGCTGGTGTTTTTGGTTTTCTGCAAATGAATCATCCATTGAACACGTTTGCCCACCCCTGGTTGATGCTATGTGTGAAAAAGCATTGCTGCCAACAAAGCGCATTTTTTGCAACCAGTGTTCCCTCTAAAGTGCGCAAATGCGCAGTACCACCAGAACATTTACTCCGTGAAATCTCGTCTTTCGAGACTAGTGAAATTTCAACTCCCGCACTTGCAACATTCCAAAACATTGGAAAATCACGAAAACAAGAACCTATTTGAACTAAATGTGTAGTTCAGCTAAGTCCAACCCGCGGCCCATTTGAGTTTTCTTTGCGGCCCAACTCAGGTTTTCGCAGTAGTAGTATCCTACCTACATACTGATAACCTGTGCTTGTTTTCATAAGCTTCAATTTGAAATATTTGATGCAGGTGTTCCTCAGTGCCACTTTATCACGTCTGTTACCATTGCAGTTAGGATTCGAACACTTTCAGTGTATTAATTTAAGCTAAATTTGGTTTGCTAAGACCAAAGTAAGGCATTCAATGTGCGGCCCTCAATAATATGTCATTCAATGTGCTGCCCTGGTCAAGATAGTGACATACTGCTTGGCTCAGTAAGCCATTTGGGTTGGACATAGCTGGTGTAGTTTGTTCGTATTTTCATAAGACTTTACATATATTCTAAAATTCGCAAAATTTTGTGATTCATTTAGAGCTCTGCTTGCTCAGTCTTAAAATATCCATGCTCACTAAAATAAACATTTTCACAGTGTAAAGTTTTCTTACAAGGAAAACACTGTATGCAACTGTTGCCGTAACACTGGACATTTTCCTTTTGTATACGTCCATTTGCCAACAACCTGAAGCAGATAAGCAAAATGTCGACTTTGTCCCTCTGGAAAAGTTTCTGCGGACGTCCATGCTTAGTAATGCCAGACATATGCGAGCTGTGCAAATCTGGGTAAGGCAGACACAAAATCTACCAGAAACGAGTAGAGACGTAAGCTAATGTGTTCTACATGGCTTGGGCCTTGCATTCACCAGATTCAGATACCTGACCAACTTTCAGGAAACCAATAAGTGTTTGCTTCGTCACAATATCAAATAATATTTAAGTGAAATACTGCCGTCTGCCCTACCGATAATAATTAATAACGCCTACAAACAAACTTTCTTTAATGAAAAGGATTAAGTGGCAGGCACATGTTGCACATATGGATAAACATATGAACATGGTGGGGGGCCCCTTTTGGTAGGGAGCCCTGGGCCCGGGCCTCTTGGCCCCCCCCTAAATCCGGCGCTGAGGGAAGATAAGCTCATGCGTTTCTATAAGGACAATTGCTTTTGCAACACATTTCAGAAAGCGTTTTCTCATACCAGGTTCTTTTCATGGAACGCTTCGCGTACAATCTTGTCAATATCATTCATTTTATACTGCACACGTCTTCTTCATTTCTTCTCTGTCTTTAAGAAAATCGGTCCCAAAATCGTGATGGTCTGGAAAATGGTAAGCAACGTTAGTAAACGGATTGCTCTATTTAGTGACATTTTTCTTAACAGATCTGTTTATGACTTAGATACTGGATTTGACCTATTTTCTATCAATCATGATCGTTTTTCTTGTTGCTTACGGAGTAACAAGTCAAGCTCTCCTTTACCCGAACGAGAATCGCGTTGGACAAGCTATTGCAGGAATTTTCTACAAACCTTACTGGCAGCTTTTCGGAGATCTCTTCCTGAATGAACTTAACTATGATCCCGGTTTGTACTATAACATTTCTTTCAAACCTGATAGACGTTTGACGTTCTAAGACAACTTGCATAAAATTCTTCTTGTATACAACTTAATCTTAATTCTGAAACTGTGTAACTTTTGTGATGCTGTTAAGTTTGTTACGTAATCTGCAAAAAATTGTCGGTTGCTTTAAAAATAAATGAATTTCATATTCAGGGAACAAATTGCAAGTAAGTTTGCGCAATAGCGTGAGACAGCTGGTTCGTACAAACATCATATAACTTGCAAGAAATTCTACAAAGTTTTTCTGTTTGAGAAACTATTAGAAGCTCCAAGTTTGCTGCAAGCTTTCGAGGAATCAACTGAATGGCCTCAGCTTTCATCTTTTTGTGATGATTCGAAACTGCGCATATCTGTATTCAAGTCTCTACACAGGTTAAAAGATTGAATCAACAAGCACATTTTTAATTGCAAATCGATCTCACGTAATATTACGCATCCTCAGTCCTACAACCCGCAAGTCACGCTTATAGATGAAACGTTAAAGGGCTATGGTAGAGCTAAGAAAGCAAACAAAGTTTCATATCTGGCTTTAGCACCTTTCACACATTTCAGAAAAACTGAGCTATTCGGGGTTCACTCTCCGTATCCACCACTATTAGCTTTGGTTTTCTGTAAGCCTTCGAGGAATCAGCTGACTGGGCTCTGCCTTCATCCTTTTGCGATGATTCAGTCTTGCACATATCTGTATTCAAGCAACTACAGTAGTCTCAGATGGCGTCCCTCCCTGCGTGAGGGTTATTCATTGTCAGCCACAAACCACACAGACAAAATGGAGAAGCGCCGAGCTCATCGTCGTCAACGACGGGATGGGCCATAGAAGTAGTTTCCGCACAGGTGTAAAGTTTGAATCAAGCGGCAAATTTTAGAAAATCAGTTTCCTTGCTGCCATTCACGGCTCTCAATTTAGCTAACCTAAATTCTTGATTTTCGTATACCCAAAACAATTTCATCACAATCTGGAAACAAACGTGAAAATATCTTTCATCAGCTTAAATTTGGAAGTCAGCCCTGTTATTCTATATCAATAAACTATTATTCTATATCAATAAACCATGATTCTATATCAATAAACTATTATTCTATATCAATAAACTATTAGTCTGTATCAATAAGCTATTATTCTATATCAATAAACTGCATTTGATTTTCTTCACACGCACTAATGTTTTCCAACAGGATTATTGATATTTGCAGATATTTACACAATGTGAGGTTTTTGAAAGGATTAACACGTGACGTAAAGCTAACGATTCAGTTTAATGTTAATAAATGAAAAGTTTTTTTCCTGATGTTTTCATCCTCTTTTGGTATCAACAAAAATAACAAGCCATCATGGTTTTGTGCAAAACGAGAAAACAATTTCATTGGAGCACATAACATTGAAGAGTTTACAAGCTTATTCTAAAAATGAAGTTACTCTTTGTAATTCAAAATCAAAATAACTACAATGTCAAAACAAAAAGTTTCATTTTGTTTGAAAATTCGCCTTCACTGTTGATGAAGCTGAAATTTTTGCGAGTATGAAAATGATTGATCTGGAATTGACGGAGATTTGCTTGTTACTTAAAGTAATGTAGTTATGACTTTCAACAACTCAACTTGAAAAGATGGCAATTACACGGAAAGACACATTGGTCAAAAATTAACCAAGTCTAAACCTAAATCGTATCTTGCTCAGGCAGCATGTCATTTTGTCGTAATCTCGTTCTGCTGAATTTAATGTGAAAAGTGTCCCTGAATTTACTTTGGATTCAACGAAAACTGTGAGGTAGTAGCCAATACTTCAAGTATTTTAGTTGAAAGTATTTCACAATTATACCTTCCACCTATTCAGAAACAGGGCCAAAGATTCTTCGTGTAGCAATGTTTTATCAAGCAATTATAATGCGCATGCTGTCCGATTTGAAAAATGTTACAAAGCTGTCAACAAGCAATAGGCGAAAATTTATAGGCGAAAACTGCTGTAAATATCTAAGGTTTTGCAAAATCATTGAAAAAGATAATTTGCTGAATATGTGCCTGCATGCGACTTCTACAGGGCACTATTGAGTTTTTCAACCAAACAGTGAAGGAATTTTAGGGATTTGGATGCAGGAGTGGTTTATGTTTCAAATAAATTATCTTTGCAAATTGATTGTTGCTTTCCTGAATATTGTTCTTAGTACACGAAATATTATTAAGGTGTAAAAAGAACTCTAAACACTTAAGAGCGTTAAGGGACGTAAAAACGAGACATAAACACGATACGTTCACTCTGGTACAACCATATTGCGAAAATAGCTTTAAAATCCGTTCTCACATTTCCTTGTTCTACGGTATTCTATTAGTATAAGGTAGCATAGTTGTGACAATTTATTTCGCAGTTTGTTTCAGTAAAACTAACAAAAATCGGTTGATTTTAAAATCTGTTTGTTTTTTGTAGTGGTGCAATGTATGGATATTTAAGCTGTTTGTGAATGCATCTTTCTAAATTTAAATGGGTTTTATGGAGAATATATTTTATGAATATTCAGATTCTCCAGATGCTTTAAAATGTACGAAGAACGAAACAAAAATAATGCAGGGAGGACAACGTTGTCCTGAAATACATCGAGGCCCTGTTGTATTATCAGGGCTCTATATGCTGATGGCAAATATCTTGCTCCTAAATCTTCTGATTGCTTTGTTCAGGCAAGTTGAATGCTTACAATCGTGTGCATAAAGGAAGTCGGAAACTTGACTGACACTACTTTGTGCTTCGAAAGCATTGCTTTTTGAATGGACATGCATGGAACATGCAAATCAAAACAAAAATTCCTGTGATATTCTTTGCAAAAATGAAATTTTGCGGAGTAAAACGTTTTACATGAGCGGAATTGTTGGTATTATCGACTTGACCTACACATAAACCAAAACGATGGTTCCAATCAGAACTGTGGATCCGGAACTCAAATTTCAGGCTCCGGCTCCAGCTCCAGGCATCTAAATTTTTAGCTCCGGCTCCAACTCCAACATGTAAAAGTTTTTGGCTCCGGTTCCAAATCGATCTGGTCAACTGAAAACTCAAAACCATTGCATTATTTGTACAACTCGCTTGCCCCACAAATATTGTCTGTGGAACAGGTACCCAATTTTCAGGCTCCAGCTCCGGCTCTGGCTCCACCATCCAAAAATGTTTCGATCCATCTTCGGCTGCAGCCACCAAAAATTAGTTGGGCTCCGGCTCCAGGTTTCGGCTCCACAGCCGTGGTTTCAATGCTATGTGGTTTAAAGAAAATTTGAACTTTTGCTATTGTTCTTTCACAGTTTTACCTTTGACAAACTGAATGAAAACACGGAATGCATCTGGAAGTTTCAGTACTACAAATTGGTCGAAGAGTATTGCATGAGATCGGCTGTGCCACCGCCACTGAGTATCTTTAGACACATATTCCGGTTTGTCATTTGGTCCACAAAGAAATGTTGTCCGCGTAAATGCACGAGAGGAGACAAACAGCAAAGTACAATTCTTGTTGCTTTTTTTAAATTGTGTTGAAGACGTTTGTCTGAAAAACTTGTGATTAATGAACCAGACTGAACGTGAGTCACAGCAAAAAACACTTTAATTTGTCGTTATTTCGTTCGTTTTATTGACAAATCAATGTTATACAAATAAGTTCTTCTTTTCCGGTGTAGTTTTCAGAATTACGAATTACTCTTATGCATTGTAACCGTTGTAACAAAGTGCTTTCATGCCAAAAACAAAATAGGGCTAGTGAAAAGTACCTCGATTACAATTTTTATCCATTCTACAATTAAGGTTATTACCAAAATTGATAAACTATTCATAACAATTAATCATTGGAACCAAGCATTCAATGAAGGCAAAATTGTCAATGCAGGAACGAATAATTTTTATGTTTGTCAAAGTTATCCTTCGTCTGAAATTAAACGGCTAGTTTGCCCAGCATTGCCCTTTTGGAAAGGGCATATTTGCAATATCTTTATTCCTTGGATTCTTCGGCAGATTTGACAAATACAGTATTTAGAAGTCTGGAGTAAGTGGTGCACTGTATGCACTCCATTTCCAGGCAACTCAATTTTAACAATTTTGGGCTTATCAACGACTACCATCGGCAGTGGTCAAACAACTTGCCGTTCGTGCAAAGTATCATCTTTGTTGTTTGTGGGTGACTTTTCAAGATCTTGCTCCAATGCGTTCTAAATGCAAATGTAGCGCACGTAGGTCTGCTTTGAATTGAATGCGTATGCCTGGCAGAATGACGTTATCGTTTCTAAATATTCAGCAGAAGTACTTTCGCTGCTTTCAGGATACGAGACTGCTGCAGCAGCAAAAGAAAAAAAGCGGGAATTGCGCCTGTTTGATGAATGGTGCACTGATGCTTATCTTGCTGAAGTTCAAGCAAAAGAAAAGGAGACTGATAGCTATCGTATAAACAAACTGGGTTGCAGGTAGCACATACCAAGTTCTTTGGATTTAACTCTTTCGATTTAATCAAAAACTTGTGATTTGATTATTTGGCAAAAACGATGATTTTTGCCATGCAATATAGATCTTTGAGTAAAGAATGATCCACATTTCCAAAATTACCAAGGTATTTAGGGATGTTATATTAATGTGATGCTTTTTGCTTGGAGTATAAAATTTCGAAAACGGACAAATCCGTTTTGCAGTTTTTTGCAGGAGTTTTTCCAATTTTCTTCGCCCCATATGCCTTCGCAACGAAAACACTGTCAGATTACTGTCAGATTACTGTTATTATTTTTTCTATCATTTCGAGGATTTTCAAATCGCGCTGTAGCACGGCCGGATTTAACTGATGCGAGGCCCTAGGCTAATCCACTTGTGGGGCCCCCTCTCCCATTGTTGCCAGAAAAAAAATAGAAAGCGTTAATCAATTTGCGAAAATCCGAGAATGATGCTCTGAAAGTACGGTCGGTAAAAAATTCTAAATCATAACTGGAGTGCCCACGATCACTGCGTTTGGTGTTGCCTTCGACGTAAAAGTGTTCAATTGCACGGAATTGTTGAAATCCTGCTTGGCTGGCGGGAACAGGATTATTAACTACCACAGGCAAACAAACCGAAATCGCCACAATTGAAATATTTGAGAAGACACATGGCCTACGTTTTTTATAAGCGTCACATTTTTTTTTCTCTTTGTTAAAAAAAAAACAAAAAAAACACTGCATCTACATAGTATGTGTGGCGGCATAAAGACTTCAAAGCACGACGTGAGGACCACGTTGCAGCTCGTTTGCCACGGCTGTAAAAATCTCACACACACGAGCAAAACACGTCACGTAAAACGCACCCAAATGGTTGTAACTGTTGCATTCACGATTCGCGTGTTTCTTACTTTTTCAGACTGGTAAGAATCGAACGCAACTAAACCGTCTCGTGAAAAGGTGTGAGGTTTGAAACCCAGAACTGTCGCCAGAAAGTCTTGAATAGGGGATTTAAATTTGCGCAAGGGACTTGACATTCTGAAGATATGATAAAATCTTTACTGATTGATAGTGTTTCATATTTAAATATGGCAGGGCTGAGCTCACCAATGCCCACCGTGGCGACTGGACTGGTTTAAATTTCGCTTACGCGGTCATTATTGAAATAAGTATAAAGAAATAAAAAGCTACAGTCATCGAATCAAGTAAGACACAGTAAACAGTTAAAAAAAAATAACACAGTAAACAGTTACAAAGTTTTTGTCCTACCTTCTTCATAACAAAATTCTCTAAGAATTCATTACCATTTGTTTGCTTAAGTTTGTCACTTTTAATGCACCAAATGCTTAGTGTGGACAACCTCTCCTGGAATATTACGATCCTTTTAATTCATTTTCAATTCTTTTGAATCTTGAACAGGACCTTTCGCCTGACCAGTTAGTGACCATCAAGCTAAGAAATAAGTCTTCGCGAGTTACATAAACTAAGAACCACTTATCTAAGGCATCAGACCCAAACGCGCTTTTGTCATTTTTTTGTTTCCCTGTCTCGTTGGTGAAGCGTTCTGCGGTTGCCAGTTGGCGAAGCGGCTTTTGCTTGCTGTTCAAGCTCATCAAGATCTTCTCTGATTTGCTTAGCATGGGAGCAGTACAAACTAACGCAAGTACTCAATAGCAATCTGATTTCTGAATGACTTTACTGAACAAAGTTCAAATGGAAAAAATCACATCTAAAAATACCAATCGAGCTTTACGCTATACAAACGCTGACAAAACTACTGTATTGCTCAGTCCCCTAAGAAACAACTATGCTTTTATTGTAGGATGCTGCTGCTAGCCCTACAAATAGCTCTTATCTGCAGTATAATTTTGCTTTGATCAGGTGCAGTGACGTAACTAGAGCCAGGGGGAAACTTAGCTGATAGAACAACAGTAAATCTGGTATTGAACGGTTATACAAAAACCCGAAATCACCGGAAAACACACCGAAAAACGCAAAAATACAACAATCAACGGAAACGAAAAGAATAGTAAATACCAAAATACAAGCTAGGTAGGGGCCCGGTTTTTACATTTAGCCTGGTAGTGGGGGGTTGGCACCCCTGCCACCCGTCAGTTATGCCGCTGATCAGGCTCATCTCAAACATGAACAGCCACAACTTTTTTTGGAAAGAGTCACACGTAACAGTCTGTACGAATCACCAAACGCAGGACGCAGCCAGGATGCTTTGAGTATATCGACACAATAGTCGGCATGCGGCTTGACCAACTGTCATATTGAGATTCATGGAACCTCGTTGGAAGACGCTGGCGTTAACACCACGAAAGTTGAATGAAACTAAATTTCGTGAATTATAATTAAGACAAATTTTTGACGAAGTTTAATCTGAATGATCATACACCGGCCATTGCATGACTCTATGCGTACCATAGTTTGTTGGAGGCCCCCTTGGATCTTGAGGCTCTAGGCTTAAACTTATATAACCTATAGGGTAAATCCGGCCCTGGCTGTAGTCCTCAATCTCTGGACCACTGGTCGGCAAACTTTCGTCATGATGGTTCAAAGCACCTTTTCAGTCGTAAAGGCCCATTCTTATTTCTGAAAACCCAATTTCAAACATATGCTCTATTCAAACCTGTTACATAACAATGCTATGTGAATTTCATACAACGCATAGTGACAAAAACAATGTCAAGAAACCAATTTTCAGTAATTGTTACAGATAGCCTATGTTTTAGTTTGCCCACGCAACCGACGCAGGTCTGTAGCTCTTACCTACCACGCGGCTCACAACAGGTGTTGCGCAGTCTAATAAAAAGTGCTGAACGGCCCACAACTGGGCCGAAGACCACAGGTTTCCGAGCACTACTGCAGACGCACACAGGTTCTGTTTCTGTGGACTTATCAACTTAGTGCAGAGCCATAGCTGTGACGTCTAAATGAAGTTCTTTTTCGTGAATAGTTTTGAGGTACAATTTCCAGCACAGATGAAACGCTTTTAGACTTTCACTTTTCTACAAAAACAGTTTGTTGAAGGTTACGTCTTTGTAAAATTCTGAACTATCCAAACCTCTTCTCCACTGTTTGAGTGAGTGAAAGCATGAACTTAGTCGCAAGTGCAGAACATTTTGTCAAAATGACTTGAAAAACCGTTCACAGTTTCTTCACTGACGTCAACAATCTCTGAGGCAGAAGCTGAACATATAGGCCAGCGGTTCTTAACCTTTTTTCTACCACGCTTTCCTAAGTAATTGTCCCGTGTTTCAAGACCCCCCAGACATTATATAAGCTTTAAAAACAATTCTGATCATTGCTAAATTTAATGGCCAAACTTTCCATGTTGTAAGGCGCGTAGGGACTCGCGATCCCAAAGAAATTTATTCACTCCCTCCTGGGAGGAGCGACCCGGATAAGAACTACTGATATAGGTCTACATATTAGCTTGTCTAACGTGAGTGCAAAACATATAATATGTTCACAAAGGTCACAGGCCTGGACCAACCCTTCATTCGAAATAACAACCAATTACGTGATAATTGCTCAAAGACACATTTAGAAGTTGTCGTAAATGATTTTCCGCCTTCTTATGTGAACTTTGTTAGTGTGTTCACTTTTCAAAGCAGGAAAACATAAAAAGCGCAAATTTGAGAGATATTCCTTATCATGGTTTTACCTTCATTATAATTTTTTGCAACAGTAATGGCGACGTTGCACGCATTCCTGCAAAATCTATCAGTAGAATTGACGATTGAACGTAGTAGTCAAACAAAAGCTCTTCTTTGTTGGTGGAATCACTTGCATTTTTCATTGGAATATCACACTAAGCTTCGGAAATAGATGCAATTGGTCTAAACTATTAGTTTCCAAAACACAAACAACCGCACAACAATGATACAGCTCCGAAATAAACAAACGGATCTCAGTTTTCACTTTCGTCGCAAGAATTTCACACGATAACTTTAATGCGCTCATGTTGTACTTCATTTCTTACTGGGACTCAATATCTTATTTGACTGCCAAAGCCATTAAAAATATCGTGCATTCACGATGTAAATATTGTATTTCCATTCTGCTTTTCAAAATCAGTGAACTTTTAAAACCAATTTTGTTTAACCTTGTATGCGAATGTACACTTTAGAGCCTGTGACAGAAGCGTAATGCAGTAGAAATGATCACCATGTCATTAACGTCGCTATAAAATATTGCAAAATCTTACGTCTTCCATCTCATTTAGGAGATAGACATTTACACAAAACGTTTTGTCACCTGCGGTTGTTTTCATTAAATGCAAAAAATGATATACGGAACCACTTTTTCAACAATATAATTAGATTGACACTTTTGTTCTCACATCCAGGGTTGAAAATGTTGAAAATTCTTTGAAAACCTTGGAAGAATATTTGTATATGAAGCATCGAAGCAAACGAAGGAAGAAGGTAACAAAAGCACCATAAACTGGAAGGTAAAATGATTTGTGAATATTCTTATCACTTCCTCCTGGTATTCCAGGAATGAGGCAAATATGAACCATCACAAATATTTGAACCGAACAGTGACAGCTATGTATTTTGTACAAATTGAAAAATGTGCGAATTTTAGAAAAAAATTTACTGTGTATCAAGAAGTTATGTATGTCGCGTATTTATGCGTCTGACTCAAAACACTCAGAGTTACAAGTTTCCAACAAAACAAGTTTTGTTATATGTGTGACATTACTTCTTGCTTGTATTTATTGTCGATTACGTTTATCAACAGGACAGCGAAAGATGACACCGTTTCAAAATCAGACCACAATTGAACGTAGCTGTGTCCAAATCAAATCATCCGTCAACACGAATCATTAAGTCAGCCTGAAGAAACGGGTTGAAAACCACCCCTTCTCTGCTCATTGTTATTATACGTACATTGAACGTTTTTCTTGAAATAATCATGTTTTATGAGTGGGATCATCTCGCCTCACAAAAATTGCCATATTTACTAATTCCCCAACATGTACGTTCACAGTGACCGATTCCACAATTTAAATCGTTGCAATTTCCTTTCTTCTAATTTTCTTCCCAGTAAGCTTTAAGCGTTTACTGCATGTTTTTAATAATGCGTGGAACGTTTACAAGTTTTCAGCAGAGAAAAACGATGATAAGTAAACTTTTGTTTAAATTCTATGGAGGACATTAGAAAAGCAACATCAGTGAAATCCCCGGGCCAATGAAGACGAAAAAAATTCACTAACATTTTTTAATTCTTTCAGGCAATCCATGCAAAGGTATTTCCACAAATTACATCATTTGAGCAATAATTAACCACAGGATAATAACTCTAAAACGCAGTTGTTGTGTACATTTTATCGAGATGGACCAATTAATTACAATAAGAAAATCAGATCAAAAAGTTATGGTTACTGTTTTTGCTAGCAGCAATTTATCTGTGATGTTGCTGTCCATCTACTGTACTGTGTGATGATGATGATCTTCACAAACGAGTGCATGCTGTTTCAACCAGCTGCTGTTCCTGCAGAACGGTTTGGTGTACACTACTTTTTGGCACAATGCAATTGTGTTAGCTCTTCTGTGCCCACCCGCGGACATGCATTTCTATTCAATAAATCTTATTGTTTTCCTAAACCTTCAGCTGATGAAACAACACGCTTATCACTCAGTGTTGATTTCTTCACAAACGTTTCTTTTAATCTTGTAGAGAGAGTCAGTATTATATGTATGAGTGCTGCAATAAAACACTAAATTCGTGCTTTTGAAATATATCTTGGAAAACAAATCAGAAATAAATCTCAAGGAAATATTACTGAAGTCACAAATGTGTGTCTTAATTAATATCACCTTTGACCGTGGGAAAAACAAATCGTAGAGATATTTTCTATTCAGTGCAGTTTCGTAAATCCGAAATGTAAATTGCGCATCATGTCGGTTGGTCTCAAAGCACCGTACATTCTGCAAGAAAGTGAGCTTAAAATGTGTTGTCATTACCTCCACTATGCTTTTACTGTACAATGGGACGGAAAACATTGCCTGATAAAGCTTCCTCCCAAATTCTTTCGAGTAAGTTGCTATCCTTGGTTTCCACTGCAGGTAAGAACTGGAAGCTCCGGAAAGTTGTTGGTTAAGCAAACATTTTATTGTCCAAGTTTAGAAGTGAAACAAGGCGGGAAAAGAAACAAGGTGGAAAAAAACAAGGCGGGAAAAAAACAAGGCGAGAAAAAAACAAGGCGGGAAAAAAAACAAGGCGGGAAAAAAACAAGGCGGGAACACTATTAGAAGTGAAGCAAGGCGGGAATGTAACATCCAAGGTTATTTATTCTAGGGGTTACAGTGCAGGTCTGAGCGGTAAAGCATGCCACGTCATTGAAGAAGCATTTGGAGAGAACTGATTGTGTTTGTTTTTATCCACCAAACTAAGAAATTTTTCCATCCTCTACAACCAGTCTGCCATTGTGGCTATCCACTAAACAATCCGCCGATGCTTTTAGGCACTTTCAATCAACCTGTAATTCAAGTTATTGCGCCAGATACCAGTGTTCAAAGGTGTCTTTCATGTCTTGCAAGGCATGACAACTCCAAAACATCATTAGGCGTTTCGAGACAAAAATGACAACCTTAGGCAACCTTAATCGGAGACTTCACGATGAAAAAGTAACAATAAATTTTCAGAACTTTTTGGGTTAAGAAAAGAAGGAATGTAGCCACTGCATCTGAAAGTCAGTTTTATGGAGCATTTCCTACCCTTTCAGTCCCGCGTGCGCCACTTTTGTAGAACTTTGCAATCCTATAACTCGCCAGACGATTGAGCTAGAGAGCTGTTCAAACCCTCTACGGATTAGTCTTGTAGTCGAAATCGAAAAAAACAATTTTCAGTTTTGGTAGGGGGGTTTGTGAAGGTGACGTCACAAAGAGGACATGTTTTGGAAAAGTATGCCACCTTTAGTCGGCCCTGGGCCCCAACCCATTGACCCATTCTTTTGGCTCAAAGTTTTTTTGAAAACTAGGTGAAAATCCGCGTCTTTAGAGCCCTTGATTGACTTGCTAGCACATCTGTGGCCAAATTATGGGCCAAATACCCGGTTTTTGGCCTAATTCCTAACTTTTCAGAAAAAACATAATTTGCCCCTTCAGGCCAAATTTTGGCCAGCCATAACTCGGCAGCAGATAGAGCTAGAGAGCTTTTCAAACCCTGTAATGACCAGTGGCTTCTTGTACTTCAGAACAAAAAAACATTTTTTAATTTGGATGGGGGGTTTTGGGCCAATGGGCTCATGATGGGGGTCTGTTTTTTGGTTAATTATAGGACGTCATCATCCGGTCCCACGCGCCAATATTGTGGTTCGCAGTATTTTTGGATTCTAGGCTAAAATACACGTTTTTAGAGGCCTTGATCAAGTTTCCAGCGTTTCTGGTTCAAAAGTTATGCCAAAAATATTCCAAATATGTCAGGATTTCCCAAGGGCCTTCAGGGGATTTCCCATATTAATATTCTACCATTTTTTCCATAGCTCATCAACTAGAAATGCTAAAATGTCCATCAAACCCTCTATTTTAGAGGGGTTCTTAACCTTTTTTCTCCAATTCCCCACTTTTTAGTGGGCCAACTCTCCATTTCCCACATAAATGGTTGTGATTTGTAAAGTAAGTCAACATTTAGATGTGATGTGTTTAATTTTGAAGCAGTTGTTCTACTGTCCGACTGGTCATTCCCCACTTGGCAACTCCGCCATTCCCCACCAGTGGGGAATTCCCCACAGGTAAAGAACCATCTTAACTTAAGAACAACTTTTCACCCGCAAGCTTTGCTTGTAATTTTCAGGACTGAGGATGCGTAATTTTACGTGAAATCGATTTCCTATTAAAAATTTGCTGATCGATTCCTTGCTTTCACCCATCGAGGGTAAGAGTGTCAGTATGTTGCGGAAGGCCGACAGCTGTCAAGGTGCGAAGAGGTTTAGTCCGAAGCTGCATAGATTTGCCAACAGAGTGATCGTTGATGTCACCAGTGAATGAGACATAGCAATTATAACAGCACAAGTCGGGCCTATTCTCTAAGTGCTGTTTTTAGATACAGCATTATTTTCACAGGTGGGTTCGCATCATTGCCGCATCAAGGACAGTAATAACAAATCTCACTCGTTTGTTAAAACCGCCCTGCTTACTTCTGATACCTCATTAAACTTGTCAACAACATAAAATGCAATCTGTATTTTCTAGTTAATTGTATTTTATTTGATTTGATATACAAATATAGACAACAACGGATATTCATCAATATAAAATAAATGACCCATAAACGAATTCTCTCGAATTAAATTCACAGACACGAGTCAATTTCTATGACCATCTTTACGACCAGCAAGATTCTCTTAAATACTGAAAGTATAATCTAGCTTAAAACCTATTTGTACACTGACTCATTATCAAATTAGTAGCTTGCGTTTAGTGATCAGCTTTTGGATAGGTCTGATCGTGACAAACATTTCCAGTTTGGCGGGTTTCACTGATAAAAAGAGTCTTAGCAAGTTTCCGAAATAACTGTCATGATTTCAACGTCTTTCGTTTGCCAGTGTTACCAAATTTTTAATGACAACAAGGTTAGTTTTAACTGGACGTGTTTGGGAACAATTGTTTTTTGGGTTTTCCAATTTGCATTTCGAAGTGGCATAATTCCATTCGGACAAAGCCAATTTTATCGTTTTGGGTGTCAGAGATTAACCCGGACAACGCCACTCGTGTTGACTGAAAACAAGTCGTTCTAAGTGACTTTGTTTTTAGTCAGAAACTCAGGCCATCCGAAAATAAGCGTAATTTTTCAACGCCGAGATTCGGACAACACTACCTCTTAGCCGCACCGTCGAGCTAGGATTGGCCGGAGGCAGAGTTTCGTTTTACTTCTGCAGCAAAACCATAGTGGTTTAAACTACCGAAGGAGATCGTTCGCCGAAGCTGACACACAATCTGATCTTTTACTGCGAAAATCAGCCTTTTTATACCCAAGTTTCTGGGGAATCCCCTAAAGGTGTTTGCACCTCCTGTACGTAATTCTACGTACAGGATACTGCGTCGTAATGCTAGGTAACGCCGCCATCTTGCGACGTCATATTGCTTAGCAACGACGCCATTAATTGTCCTGCGTTTCGCGTGCTTTAGTTCGCAACAGAAAGTGAGAGTAAAAGTGTTATCTGAACATGATCAGAGTGAAAGCAGAATGAGGTTTTGTTCATGTTCAACATGCAGTCCACGCTTGCTTCCTGATGCTTGGCTAGTTTCTATGTTCATCAGTATTTCTTTGTCTTCTTAGTGTTGGTGGTGAATCCAGTCTTCTTTGTTGTTGAATATTGTTTTGTTTTGTAATACGTTATTTAGATGTAGTAGGCTATATGCCTGCTACACAATCTAAGATCGACGGCGAGTGACTCAATAACACTGAGTGAAGAATCGATAAATGGTTGCTTAAAGATTGAGTTGGCATTCGGGGGAAGGTAACATACCGCTTGGTGTAGACAACAGTATTTCGTAGTTTTGCGTTTAAGCCATAATTTTACAACGTCGGGTGTTTCGAAATTGTAGCTGCGGTCTGCGGACACAAAAAACGTGAGCTAAAACACCACCACCATGGCTATTGCGATCTAAGCGAAAAGGATCACTGTAGCTGTTAGACCAACGCAGTTGCCGATCGAGTTATCTAACCAAGTTTCAGTTAAGCGTTTATTCGTTCAAGACACCGTGTAGATAAATTGAGAGATTGTCCCTTCAACTAGTATGGACTCTTATATGGTGGCCCATGCGTGCCACCCTAAAAAGTTTTTGTTTCTGGCATTTTTTGACAAAAAATAATAACAAAAAAAAGTTTAAAAAACTAAAACAATTTCACTTTCCTTTCAAAAACGCTTTCGTTTCGCAAATGTTTTCTAAATGAAAACATTTTCTTTTTAAAAAAATTTATTTTCCTTACGGAAACACATTCACTTTTGTTTGCGAATTAAAATCTTTTCGTTTCAAAATCAAAAACGATTTTACTTTCGTTTAGAAAACACTCATTTCGCAAATCTTTTCTGAATAAAAACATTTTCGTTACAAAAAATTTACTTTCGTTTCTGAAACACTTTCACTTTTGTTTCGGAAACACTTCGTAAAGCAAATCGAAACAAATCGCATGAGTTTTGTGGTCGTGGCTGCAGTTATGATAACCTCCAAAAGTGTAACGGGCTCCCGTTGTCTTTACTTGCATAAGCGTCATTGCCTATCATCAAAAATCGACACTGGCTATCAGTATCACAGAACTGTGTCGAAAACTTTGCCAGAGGGAGCCCGCGTTAGACATTTGGAGGTTATCATAACTGCAGTAATTAGGCTCCCTTTTCAATTTTTCAGTTATCAAATTTCTGCCTAAATTGCCAAATTTGGCAGGCATACGTTGCAGCTTTGACAAATGATCCCCAATAAAATTCTTTAGGCTACTTAAAATCATGAAGCAGCTTTTAACTTTTCAAACAAGGCTACAGGCCAGCACATTCCAGTAGTGACTGACTGCATCACAACCACCACTCCCCATGCGCAAAATCCACCTGCTTCTCTTGGTAAAAAAGATACTATTTACTTACTCTGAGCCAGAAGTTGTACGTCTTATGTCACAAATCCCTCAAAGACATTTCCCCAAGGATAGGTTATCACAATAAGGAAAGACACAGACTATAGTCTACACCTACGCGCAATCAGAAGCGTAACGAGATTAGATGGCGACCGAGGCACGAAACAAGTTTGGCGCCCCCATGTTCATACCTTTGGTCTTTTGGTAGTAAATATGCTGTATTGAAGAAAGTACTTGTGACATTGTTGGGACTTTTCCGCGCCCCCTGCAGTTGCAGTCATTGGGCGTCCCCATAGTGATTCGGCGCCCGTGGAATTGTGCCGCCCTTGCCCCCCTCGTTACGCCCATGCGCGCAATACGATCGCAAGCTACTGGAGCCAGACATCAACATTGAAGAATCTGCGAACCAAGCCTTTTCAAGTGGAAACACTGGCCCTAAACGTAGGGTGGCACGCATGGACCACGCCCGCAGAGCTGATGCGATTTTTTGATTTGTCTTAAGAAGTGTTTCCGAAACGAAAATACATTTTCTTTGAAACGAAAATGTTTGTATTTAGAAAACATTTCCGAAATGAAAGCGTTTTCGAAACAAAAGTGAAATTGGTTTTGATTTTGAAACGAAAAGATTTTAATTTGCAAACGAAAGTGGAAGTGTTTCCGATACGAAATAAAAGTTTTGAAATCGAAAATGTTTTTATTTGAATATATTTGCCTAACGAAAGTGTTTTTGAACCGAAAGTAAAATCGTTTTAGTTTATGAAACGTTTTTTGTTTCTTTTTCAAAAAATGCCAGAAACAAATATTGTTTATGTTGGCACGCACG
>Ga0210059_1000294_pt1 | contig 57974 bp, 35 predicted proteins | sample Ectturendosymbi2_FD_188042 | JGI IMG/M metagenome (GOLD analysis project Ga0210059, IMG submission 188042) | Ecteinascidia turbinata endosymbiont from Florida, USA - Sample 2 (SPAdes) (version 2) | ecosystem: Host-associated > Tunicates > Ascidians > Unclassified | place: Key West, Florida... | reverse complement strand
CAATCTCTGCATGCATGACTTCCTGAAATTACACCATAATTGAGATGCATACATGGGCGTACAAAAGGAACGAAAAAGTACGTTTTTAACTGCATTTGAACAACGGGAAAGGGATTAGGTCTGGAAACACAAAGAGGCAATAATGACAGGGATTAGGTCTGGAACACAAAGAGGCAATAATGCTTAAACACAACCTATCGTGAGGTAGGTGTTCGGCGATACTCGCAAACAACGCTGAAGATGAAAAGATATTGAAACAACGCACCACTCTGCTACATTTGATCATTCTCATACTGAAGCGTTAGAGAGAAAAGTGAAAATTTGTAAAAGGCATCAGACAATTGATGTGAGCATGGCTGTCGAAAGGATATTTTCCAGGAGGTATGACCAATAGTGGATTTTTCCAGGGGAAGCCAAGGATTTTTCTAGGGGAGCAAAAATGATGAAATTTCATTTTTCCCATTTCAAACTAAAAAAGCAACTTTTCTACAAAAAATTTGATAGTAAAATGCTAAATTTCAAAATCCTGAGATCAAGTTCCCCTTGCCTCTTCCGATGCCCAGGGATTTGTGTGGGTGAAAAGTTAAATGAAGATGCAGATCGGCGAACAAAAGCATGCAAATCGATTCTTATCAAGATACATTTTTTTTCACATTTAATAACCATACTGCTACCTTGCAGCTGCACTCCAAGTTACAGGACGGCCCGACCTGATATACTCACTCTTCCGAAGTTATGCGACATTTTTGGATGTCTCCCGTATTTTGTAGTGACTCGAAGATCCTATGTTATGTTAAAAAATTACTTCACATTAAAGCAAGCCTCCGAGCCGATAAAATATCTGAAGCAAGCGAAATCCACAAATATAGCAATTGAACATGTTCATCTGTCAAGCCACTATCTTCCAGCTGCTATACCTTGTCTTGGATTTTCATCAACTGACTGGTCCTTGTTTGCGAGCAGACTCTGTGTGAGTAGTGAGTACTGAGTAGGCTAGTATGACAATTTTCCCATAGTAGTGTTATACTCCCCGGCGGTACCGCCGTAGGAATGACTCCTGGAGGTGGAAAGTGGAGTCAGACACACTAGTTGATGTGAATAGATCATTTATGTGTACACGATATCGTACATGTCGGAGTACTTAATAGAGTTTGTGTGTCTAAAATTACTGTAGTATTACAACTGCTCTGGTGTACAGGGAGAATTTTCCTGTGAGATGAGTGATCTTGACTACAGCCCTCAGAAGTTTCAAGTGAAATGGAACATATCACAACGCTGTATAATCTTCATCGTAGGCTATGCAGTAGCCAAGAAAGCTAAAGTAACATTGAGCGAAATAACACTGCACAAGGGCACGACAAAACCTATGCAGAAGAAACAAACATTTGGAAAGCAATAGCTACATTTATTAGCCTATGTATTTGAAACAAGGCAAGTGGTGGGCAGTAATACTCAACTAAATAATTTAAACAGAAACAAAATTTTTCTATAATACTATTGCTGAGGCTTGGCATAGTTAGGCTGTATCAAAGTGAAGCCAATCTTATGATTACCTATAATGATTGTGACATTTTCAAGTTTGTATCAGTTTAAGGCATGTTTTTAGTCCCTGATAGGGATGGATACAATGGAATATTGAATCCATCATTTGATTTTGAATTCGAATCCCTCATTATTTGAATAAAAAAATAAAGAGTTTTTTCAAATATTTAGATTCAAAATAAATTTGTATTAAATAAACGTGAAAAATTGCAAAGTTGACAAAACAAATAATTTCACTAAATTTAGCAGTGGCACTCTTTGTACTCCTGAATAAGTGAGAGTAACACTCAACAAGCTCACGGTACTGCGTAGTGACATAGTGAGCTAATTAACAGGTTGTGTGATTGCTGATCAGCCTTTTAAACCTCTGCGTGATTAGCTCATATTGCTGGAAACAAGTTATTCTGGAATAGGATTCGAAATTCTGGGTTCAAAAAAAAGATTCTGGAATATTCCAGAACTTCTAAATGTTCCAGAATACATATCCCTAGTCGCTAATGCATAAAAAAACAAAATTTGTTCAAATTTTGAACTTGCTACACTAAATCATATCATGATATTACATCGTTTAGCAGATGGGTCATTCCACGTCAGGCGATCCAGAGCTATATATCTGACTGTGAGCAAAATCCATAAAATTTCATAAGCAAAGAGATCTCATCATTATGATTTTAAAACATTTTGAATTTTTTAAATCGGACCAGTATTCGCAAACATATGGCTGGTTGAAATTTGCAGTGTTCCCATTTAACTTTTGCATATATTTTTGTGAATTTAGTGCTCTGACATAAAAACCCTTGTATCTTTTTTATCTGTGACTATTTTTGGCTGGAAATTTGTGAAAATGTGTCAGAAGATATGTTTATTATAAATCAATCATTGGCACTTTCCTTATGACCTTTGAACTTATGTAAATCAAGGTCAAGTTAGACATAGTTTTTGTGTACACTCATGCATGGCCATATTTCAATTGATTATAGCTCAAAAAGGTCAACTGGTATGAAGTTGATTCTTGTTTTGTTTGAAAGCCATAGAATAGAAGATTTTTTTGGTTTCAGGAAACCTTTGCTTATTTCCCTATTCGATATGCTTTTAATCATTTGAAGTAACTAGGGGGATTTTGACTCATAATTAATATATGCATTAGAGCAGTGGTTCCCAAACTTTTTCGAGCCGTTACCCAAATCGAGGTAGCGATTAGGTCTTATTACTAACAATATTTCGCAGTTATCGCTCATAATATAGAACAAAATTGTGGTTTTGGTTCCACATTACCCCCCGAAGAATCGTATATTATCCCTGGGGGTTAATTTACCCCTAGTTTGGGAACCACCGCATTAGAGCAAGCTGCAGCAATAATTTATATTCTCAACTTTTATTAATTTGTTTGACATGATATATGTTTCTGATAGTATGTTGAAGATAAAACAGTTTTCAGAAGTTTGATCATAGTAATTCCATGTATAATAAACAGACAAAACTTGTATTTTATGAGCTTTGTTTAATTCATTTTTTTTCTGAGGTGGTGTCCTATCTATCAGATTCTCCCCAAAAACAAATGGTAACAAACAAGATCGTGCCCTCAAAAAATTAAGAGATTAAACAGGGAAAGATTAAACAAGGGTACTTGTGTGGTCAATGTGTGACATCAAATTTCAACGTATTATGTTAGTTTTTCAAGTGAAACTATTTGCAACTCTTGCAAGAGGCAATGCAGCTTCATTTTATGTTAACCAGGAACAAGTATGTTTCGATACAATTTATGCATCCTAATGGAATTTCTTCATTTTTTTGGCCACAAAAAGATGATTTTTGCTGGATACTAACAGAGCTACCTTAATTGCACTATTGAAAACCATGGCCAAAATCAGTCCATGACTACTACCATGTCTCGTCAAGATCAATAACAAAGATGATGAAGAGAATTGAGGAAATTAGCTCTATTAATGCTGTAATTGTCTATGGACACAAAATAAATAGTTTACTGCTCATTTACCTTGTATACTACATGAGGTTGATGTTGGGAAGATTTTCGTTGCTGCTGAATTGCTTGTACCATGCATGTCGAGCATAAAGGCAACCATGAAAAATTGTGGGACCATAAAAAGATAGCAACTTTAAGTAAATAAATTAAACAACTGTTTTGATTTGACAACTTTGTTGGATTGTTTGCAGTGATGAAGTTTGAGACTTGGTCTTGAGACCATTTTTGCGAGTCTCAGTGTCGGTCTAGAAGGTTTCAGGTCTCATCTTACTCTCAAAGGTTACAGGTCTCGGTCACACGCCTGTTGTCTTGAAACTGTCAATATTGCAAGGATATGGCTTTGTAAAACTTCTGTAATTCAGCAAGTTTTTTCTCTGTTGTATTAGTAAGTAAGAAACAACCAAAACAGATTGGAAAAATGCCAGAAATTTGAAAAAATTCAACTTTAAACTGGTGATGATAATGTTTTGAAAAATTTCAGCAAAATGCACAAATTTCAAAATCTTGAATTTCGGTCTCGAAGTTTTAACAAGGTCTCAGTATCAAAGGTTAGTCTTGACTACATAACTGATTATGTGACAAAACAAAATAATGCCATCTGAAGTATGTATTAGACAATAATGTAGAGGTGAATTTGAAGCAAAAACAACTGTCAGTGTGTATGGAAATAAAGTTTATGTTTGTATCAAATCAAGTAAGATCTTTGCATCACGTAACTTCGGATTTTAAATTAAATGGAATTATGAAGAAAAGCAACCCGACAAAAAGATTATAATCAGTAGTTACACATGAGAAAAAAGTTACTAAGTATAGTGTAAATCAGATTACATGTTAGAATTCACAATGGTAATTTTCCTGACCATGAAAATAATATATGCAAATTTATGTTATATTTGTTTAAATTTCAAAAACTAAAAAATTAGCAATATTCAAAATTGATCCTTTTTTCTAATTTTTTCACATTTTTCAACATGTTTTTAATCTTAAATTTTGTTGAGGGTATTGAGCTTACTTAAGAACTGTAATTGTTAAACATTCATTAATTTTTTTTAATTAAACAAATAAAATTAAATTAGATTTAATTAAAAAAATTACATTTAGTTGAAAAAATTAAATTTTTAAATTTCATAATAATATTTTTAAAAAATATTTTTTGATTAACAAAATTTTTTTAATGGATATATACTATTATATAAACAATTTTTTTTTGCCTGAAGATCAAAAAGAAGCATGGGTGATCAAGATACAGCAGTATCTCCATAACACCAGCCCTTACATAAAAAAAATTGAAGTCAGTTGAAGTTGCACTATTGGAGTTAACAGGTATTTAAAATATCATCATGCTTGAACGTATATGAAAAACATGTTGCCTTATAACAACGATTAAGCAGGGTTCAAAGGCCACCAGTGAAAAACTTTCTGTGTTGTTTTGTTCAGCAGGAGCCTTCCACTTTACTGCAAAATATTGAATGAAAATATTCAGAGATAAAGGAGTGACAATCAGTTGAAGTTCCAACAGCAAAACTCCAAGAATTGTTTGGTCGAATCCTCTTGAAAAACATCAAAATTTCAAATGCTCATAATTTCAGAAATACAGGTCTGATTTCAAAACCAACTTTATTGAGCTCAGAAGCCTGAGATCTTTCCCCTTATAAATTTCGTGAATTTTGCTAAGGGTCAGATGAAAAATCCCCATTTTGTGGATCACCTGACATGGAATGACCCAGATGTTTAATGACAATCAATTGGATTTTCCTGCACAAGAAAAATAATGCTGTTTGCCTGTGCAAAATTGCAGAGTTGTCACCAACAGCATGTTAAAATACTAAAATATAAGGTGATTGTATGGCAATTATGAAAAAAAGTGTTGTAAAAATATTCAGTAAATAACATTACTGCATTATTAACAGAACCAACAAATACAAATAGGAGTGTCATAAGACATAACCCATATCAAGAATATTCTATTTAAAATTGAATCTGGACAAAAAAAATTAACTTTATATAAAAACAGGAAACACAATATTAATCAATTAAACATGTAACAAAGATGGAATGCACGGAACATATACATATGAAGAGTTTAGAAATGTACAGATGAAGAAGTAATCTTCAATACAGATAAAGAAGTTATCTAGGTGAGAAAATGATGCAGATGAAGATATAGATGAAGAAGAAGATGTCTAGGTGAGAAAAATGAACAACGGTGACAATTTACTAACTTGGTTTTTGGTAAGTCCTCTAAGTGGTGTTGTTAATCACACATGAACTATAACTTATATTGTGGTCATCATGCTAAATAAGAATTAATAAATCTATTAATTATATAATAGATTTGCATCCATGTTATTCTTATAGAGACTAAAAATTCACCATACCATCATGTTGCAGAATGTTCTAAAAATCTAATTGCAATGAGCATAACATGAGTGTCATAGAATAGTGTGACTGTGATCACTGGCAGGTGTAAATCTATACTTTCACCAGACGAAATAATTTTTTCATAAATTTTGCTAATGAATCCAAAAACCTAATCACGTTAAATGAACCTGTTGTATAAAGGAACCTAGTGTACCGTTTGCACCGAGCAAGCATTTCACGATATAATTCAACTCAAGTGGCTTGGCATCCATAGCCTATATAAGAGCAAACCACATGAATTAAAGTGGCTTAGCATGCATTGGCAGTGAATGCGTTAATAAACATGCAACACGACACATATGCTTATAGAAATCCAAGTTTCAAATCCATTATTACAAAGTTCTGTGTGACATATAGGCTAATTACATATATATTTTTAAATAATTATTCTTAAGTGAGTTTTTGAGTGGGCTGATTGCAACATTTCAGGTGAAGCAGTTGTCTAAGGAATGCCTGGAAATCAAACAGTAAAAGTTAGGATTCTTCGTATGAAAAAATATATCTTGTCTGAGTAGTGCAAAGAATAAAAACATATGCAAAAGTTTAACCAGTGAACTTTCATTATACTCTTACTACCACAACCATGGTATGGAGTTTTTAGACGAGGTGTTGCCTATGCGATAATAACTAATCTAAACCTCATGTTTTTCTTGATCTGGAAACTGTGATGACTTCACATGCAAAAGTCTATACTACTTGGTTCTTACTAATTGTAGAACTAGAAGTCATGCAAACAAGATTTCTAATAACAGAAGTTATTTGGTTCAAATTGCAGAAGAATACCAATTTGGAAAATAATGGAAAAAACGTGTCAACGGAACGGATCCGTCACCATGCACTGATAGTGAATATATGCATGAATGCCATTGTGAGTATTTTTATGAAGTTAGGCGTAATCAAAGTATCACCTTATGATGAACCTTCAACTACCAATTATGCAATGCACAGTCACAACATGGCAGAGGCAACACTGAAAGTGCAGGAACAGCTGAGTCATTGTGTTGTTATCAGAAAAACACCTAACTGGAAATAGCAGAAAAAACTTGTCTGTGGTTTCGTTATGAGTTAGGATTCAACCTTAAACTTAAAACCCTAACCTTAAACCCCTAACCAAACCTGTAAACTAATACTAAACCCTAATACCCCAACCCGGTACAAGTCTGCAGACATGTTTTTTTTATGATTTGGTGTTCTTCTGGAAACAACACAATGTCTCAGCAGTTCTCATGCTCACACTGTTGCCACTGCCATGTTGTGGCTGTGCAATGTGCATTGCTAGGTGAATCGGTAAAGGCATGTTATTATAGATAACATTTGATTGTGTGTAACTTCACAAATACTCGCCAAGGACTGCTTTCATGCATATATTTGTTGTCAGTGCATCGTAACAAGTACACTACCATGTTTTCTCCACTATTTTCCCAATTTGTATTGTACTGAAATTTGATATCTTGCGTTTGAATGTCGTCATTGGCATTATACTTTGCGTTTGATGTTGAGGTAAGATTAATGTTTTCTTATGTGGCAGCTGTGTGGCCATGTTGGTAGGTTCAGAGTAAAATTTTATTCCAAGAAGTTTTCAAGTTTTGTAGGTAGGAATTTAATGGAGATGGATATATTTATGAAATAATGATTGGTTGTTCAAATATGCATTTTATATATTGCACGTAATTTTCCATTGCTTTCAGTCTTTTGTATGTTCATATGTACAGTTTTACCTTGTTTGCTCTGGTGTGCCAATTTTTGCCAAAGATGGTGAAATGGCCTGTTGAATAATGAAACTCATCACTTTTTTCATTCTGAGTGTTTAAAATGATTTTTTGCCTTATTTCATTTGTTGGTATAACACATGACAACTGCCCAAAATTGCTTGTCACCCAAGATCTTTTTGGGTGAAAAACAGCTGACAGCAAATGTGTAAAATGAATAAGCTGTCATGTATGCACCGTTACATCAGGAAAGGCCTAAATTTAAAGATAACATTTGTTACTTACATTGAGCACTGATTACTTTTTAATATTAGTTTTGTTTTCTTGATAGCAGGGAAAGTGTTACTTATAAGGTTATTTTTTCAGGTATAGATACAGTGTTGTGATTGTTTGCTTTTCCTTGAACATTCAGCTTGATGAAGTCAGAAAAAATGGATATCACTGAAAGTGCCGGTGATAAAATGCCTGGCACAGTACCTATGGATATACAGCTATCCACAGTAGCCCCTGCATCATCAGATCAATCTCCATCTTTACCTCCGTACCATAATTTGAAAGGAGATACAGGTAGTGGTTCATCAAGCAAGTTCAATAGTGGATCTACTTCAGAAGATGACATTGTCTATGGAGAATTAATTGTTTTGGGGTATATGCACATTCTTTTTTATTAAACCTCTGTGTGTTTGTTGAACCTCCACATTGTTGTTTAATTCTAGTATTGGCAGAAAATCGCCTTTTGATAGCTTGTAATGTTCCTCAGTTTCAGCACACTCAAAACCAGATATAATGTTCAAGGTAGAGCTATCAAGATTGTCTATAAAATGAGGTGAAGATTTACTTGTTGTCATCAAACATCTGCTGCAGTTCTGGCAGTTGTGTTTTGGGCTATGTTGGTAAAAAAAGAAGAGGATTTTGTTTTGTTGTTGCCACTGTGAAAAACATGGTATGCTGTGATACACAACACTTAACTTAGGGTAAAGACCATTTGGGATGCCACCTTTACTGTCAAGTTTGATTTAGAGGTTGTTCATCTTATGAGACACACAGTGCACAGCCTATAAAAGATATATTGATATCTTTGCAATACGTTTCCCTGACCCTTGATGGGCCTGGTAACAAACTAGAAAAGTTTCAATATTTATTCATCTAACTTACTGACCTAGTTGGCAGCATATAGCTGATAGGATGACCTCATTCCTAGTGTCATCATCAGAAAGTGATTGTCAGTGTTGTGTTGCAAGTGGATGCCGTATTTTGTAGACTATAAGGTGCAATATCATTGAATGGTTTATTTTCATGCATAAGGCACACTGGATTACCATATTTTTAGAGCATAAGGCGCACTTATACAATTCTTTTCACAAAAGTTGAAGTGCACCTTATAATGCGATGTGCCTAATGTATGAATCTGGTTGTGCTTTCTCATCTAGAACCAATTGTATATGGCAAACAGTGCTATTTATTTAATTGCTAGTTGATTTTTTGTAAACAGACCAACATGTTAGGTAATATACCAACAACAATTGCAATGAGCGGCGTATGTGGTTCCATAAGTAGCTAGCACATACCACAGATTGTATTACTCTGCGAGAATCCTGACTACATTGGCGCACATCGCGTCAAACACGCACACAACTTTTTAAAATTCTATTCGTGTCTAACGGATTACGCAAATGTTACATACTAAACTCTCTTGTATGTAATGACAGATTAAACTCCCAGTGGTGACTCAGGCATTCGGGAGGTATTGTGAAAGAGTTCAATACAGTTTGATTTATCTAAGTTTTGCTTGATGCGCCTTATTATCTAGTGCACCTTGTGCATGAAAAAAGAACAGCTAGCATTCAATTTTTGATACGTCGCCTTATAATCCGGTGTGCCTTATGGTCTGAAAATACAGGTGCATTAATTTTCCACAAATCCATTAAATTCTTCTTTAGTGTGTGAATTTAACAGTTGTGCAATTTCGACATCAAGCATACCTGGATCCCTCTTGTCATTATCGTAAGCACGCCTCGTAAACATGAGTCCTGCACACATCATAACAATCCGTTGAAACACAATATGTATTACTCAGCAAGGCACCTGACTAAGGTAGCTGTAATGCTCTGACAATCTATCAAGTGGTGCGGTTTCCTCAACACAAAAGGCGCACCGGGTTATAAGTGCATTGTCAATTTTTGAGATAATTACAGGATTTTAAGTGTGTCTTACAGTCCGAAAGATACTGTAATTATTAGTATAGTAAAACTGCTTAATGAACACATTCATGGAAATGCTTTCGAGAAAATCTGATTGTTAATTAGAAGGCTGGTCTTAAGCATGGAACAATGCTGCATGTTGAAAAACAAACCTCACAGGCCTGCACCACATGCTTTATGATATGTACTAATGTTCTTGTCATTTCTTCCACACCTGTAGAAGATACCGTAAGTCAGTATGTCCTGGAAGGCTAAGCCAGTGTTGATAGTCTAGACCAGTGGTTTCCAATCTGGAATTGTAGAAGTAAGGTAAGGGGTCCACAAGTTCGGGCGCTTATGTCACCAGCATTTTTATGTTCAGTGAGGTAGCAGTTGCACTACTACACGATGACATTAGTTTGCTGATTTGGAAATCAGAATCTCCCAATCATGTCACATTTTCAAGATAGTGCATTTTGTTAAACTGAAATTACGCAGTTGGTGAGCTGCAAGAAAAAATTGACAAGTGTCATTGGTCTACAAGTCAGAAAATGTTGGGAACCACTGATCTGGACTCATAAGCCTATCTTTTTGTTTCATAATCCAGTCATGCAGAAACTTGCATCAGTGTCTTTGGACATTAAAATGATAGTTTATTATGCACAGTGCTCCCCAACCAGTGGGCCACAGCCCATCAGTGAGCTGCAGAATTCTTTTACATAGGTTGTGAAGCATTTGGAAATGTAGTATTTTTCCCGTATTTGACTAAAACGTTTCTTGAAAATTTGCTGCTTTTCTATTGATTTGATCTTATGCCTAGTACACAAGCTCAAGTTCCCCATTAACACAAAATTACATGTGTTAATATTTTGGTTCTTTCTCATATGTCAAATTTTTCATTGTCGCTTAAATGCAATATCTCAATTGGGGCCCACAAAAATCATTAACTAGCAATTAATAATCATCACTAAAACTGAGTCACAACCTAAAAAAGGTTGGAAAGCACCATTTTAAATCTTACATACTTCATGTAAAAGACAAATGTGTTGACACAGAGCATGTGCTGCAAATAAATGATATGCACTAATCAGAGCAGATGATAGCGCATGGTCATGTAGTGAACTACAATATTGGAATTGATGAGCAGGTGAGATGCAAACATGAAGTGCAGCTTTTCTTAAACTCTGGTTTTTGACATCACTGAGTGCCACTTGTGATTCCGATTTTAATCATAAATGCCTGCTTACCACATTTTTGTTTAGACACCTACACACATCAGAAATCCAGATTTAAAGCTGTGGCTTAGATTTACCACGTGTATTTTCAGTCACTTCGCATCAAGATGTTTTTCTTTGATGTTATTAACACCACATCTCATTTTGAAAAAAAAAGATATCCTGTTAACATTATCGACCTGGCCAATATATCGGGCCAATATTTGGGTTTTACCAATATATCGGTATCGGCGCTTTTATGTGGCACTTATCGACACTTAAAACACTTATATTCCTCAAGCACGCAGACAACTTGCACAAGAAAGCACAATCAACCAAGTTAAGACACTTATCTTGCAGCAACGCTAGCAGGTGCGTTTTCATAAACAAGCAGACAAGATGAACCATGGAGCACGTGTCGGCTGTCGCCGAAACAAAAGCATCATCATTAATCAGATTAATTAAAAATCATAGCAAAATATTGAAATTACTGTAAATTGAAAAATTTTAGTTCATAAATATTGATTTTTGAAGTTTTTGAAAAAAGTAAGGCATAGAATACATTATACTTTTGATAATGAAACAGAAAACAAGATTTAAAAATTTTAGAAATAGCAGTATCAGCTATCGGTCTATGAATGGTGGATATATTGGTATTGATATCGGCCCAAAAAGCCATATTGGTTGATCTCTAGTTAACACTGTCATGAACCCAACCCATTTTAGTGGCAAAGAAAATCAAGCAAAGAAATCATTTCCAACTTTTCAGACCTGCTTTTAAATTGCTTTGATTAAACAGTCTTATATACTCTTTTGGTGACACAGACTGGTTATAAGTAAATACTGTACTTAACTAGGCAGGGCTAGAAGTATGATGCATTGCATACTGCTTGAGAAAAATTTGAATAAATTGTTCTTGCTAACTAAGGCTGTTCTAGAGAGTTTTTTTACATTAAGCAACATAATTTGGTAAAATATGAACTTATTTCGAATTTCTTCCCTTTTCCTTATCATATCATAGTAGCTTGTAATGCAGTGGTTCTCAACCTTTATTGCATGCCAAACCCATTTGCTGTCTCCCCAAATTAAATGCAATTGTCAGTTTTTTCTGGTTAATCAGAAAAATGATTTGGTCACTGAGCAGTCAAAAATGCAGCAATCTACAGTGCATCAGATGTTCAAAGAGTGCAACACCTAACCTAAACTATAAACCATTTATCTTTTTATGCACAAAGAAACATCACAAGCACTGTAGTTTATAAATGAAAGGTCATTTCTTTCTAAAGGATTTTTCTCTAGATTGCTAATGAACTTTGCAGTTACAATTCACAAGGAAAGTCTGGTAATTTATGATTGATCTTTCAGTTTATTTCTACGGTTTGATTTCATGTGCATAAGATTAGAAAATGTAGCTCCACAAAGGCATCTAGAAGCAAATGGAACGAATTCATACAATGCTATCGTATTGGATAAGTTTCAGTAAAAGTTGCACTAATTTGCAAAGAAGCATACTTCACATGCAAATGCAATAAATTCCAATTTTAGATTGACAGACAAACTATTAGTCTGTGTTAGATTGAAAGCAACTTTTGCTGCTAGTGTTGCAATCGGAAATCCCGAGCGGCATGTGCGCAAAGCTTCGCACCGTGGCAGCAAGCAACAATAGAGTTCACACGCAGCGACCACTCTATTATTGCTTGTTCGCGCCACATATATATATTATTGTTCTTCGCGCACATCCCGTTCGTGGTGAACCACACATTCAACGTAACGTCACCGGAGAGGTTGCAACACTAGCTAGCTGATTAGATTAGATGTATGAAAAGCTTGGAATCGTAGCTTTGGAACTATAATAATGGGCCGTGAGAAGCATATGCCTAATGTCAGGAAATTGATCTATTTATTACTCTCATGTGACTTATTTGTTTTCGTTTGCGATGGAGTATGGCGGGGTTGCAAGAATGCGGTCACACACTTGTGCTGTGCAACCAAAAACTTGGTTGTGCAAACAGGATTTGCAGCAACATAGCAGTGCTTAGTTTATAATTTTAAGTGCAATATCATTCTTAGAGTACTATTAATAGCAGTAATAATGGAACTCCACACGCGAAAATCAGAATTAAGAGTACAGTATAAGATTACGGCATGTCTCAGGTGGACAGAGGGGTATACATAATTAAAAGAGGATAGCCAACCTTATTAATAAGTGGAGGTAAGGAATAAATTACATATTTACTTTCCTGAGTTGCTTACATTTTATATCTTATGCATATGAATGCTGTGTGGCAAACCTTATATGTGTGCGCTACTAAAAATTTCTGCACGCGACTAACATTAACATAAAATTTTGCACCCCTGGATTCGACAAAAATGCAAGGCTTGTTCAAACCTATGTGTCATGACATTAAATATTTGTGTTTAAACCTTAACTGTAATCTACACACTAGCTGTGCACATTCCGTTTGTGACAACATACCTATGCAAGCCAGGATTTGGCACTCTTGTCAATTAAGATGAAAATCTAGAAACTGTTTGAATGCACAGGCAGACATGCATGTTGCTATGAGCAACATAGTTCCGGTCTTTTGATTTTTATTTTGTACATAATTCAAACAAGTGCACTGTTTATCGAAACGGATCCTTTCCCAGCAAAGATTCAGACACTAAGACCTTACAGAGTATATATTTTGCTTAATAAGTAGGCATCATCAGCTCTTATTCAAATAGAATAAGATCATTTTTTATTACTAAGATTATTTATTTTTTATAATTCAAGCAAGCAATTATTATTTTATTGTAGAATATAGTCAAATGTTAATCTGCATCATCCTTGCTTTTCCATATGTTTGATTTTCTTCACATATTAAAAATTTAAATGTTTTCTAAATGTTTGAAAGCTAGTTCTTGATTAGAACAAAATTTTTAAGGGCTAAGGAGTGAAAAAGACTGGGAACCCCTACCCTATGAGATCTGTTACTATTTGTAACACATGTGCTATCTTAAGTGAATGCTAGGCATGAAAATATGCAGAACAAACCTCACACTGAGAGTCCACCCAATCTATTGAGTTGTTGAGTCGTATTTTATCATTTCACAAATACACCCAAATACTTGTTGAGAATGTGTCACTTGCTAGGAGATTCTCAACAACTTAAAGGTATTCCCACATGTCAAAAGATTAAAGATTCTAAATTCTTACTTTATAAATTTGTTTATTCTTTGTTTCCAGCTTGTAAGTATGCCATTGGTAAGTGGAATGGAGAAATGTTTTGTCAGTGTATGAGCAGTAGTCAAGCAAAACAAAGTCATAGTTAAAACTCCATTATTGTTGCAAAGTTCAAAATGAAGTGTCCTAGAAGATCATTGCTAGGCAGGAAAAATGAAAGAAAGGTTGTAAATCATGAAAAGTATGAGCTTACTGCATAAAATCAATACAAGAAGGTGATATATATATTCTGAGAGAGTTAATGTGTAGATGTGCTTACAGGGGTTGCGATACTACTATCAAGTCCACTTCATAATATTGCATAAATTATATCAGTGTACAATGCTTTATGACATACGTGCACACTGCACTTCACATTATGGATGTATACCATGGTCAAGAAAGAAGTTGAATGTTCAGATACACCATGGTATTCTAAAAACATTTTAGTTGGTTTGTCAATGCAGGTTTCATTCTTAGTATTTGTGTGGATATAAGGTATATAATATAACAGGTGTATACTTTTTCTTTTTGCATTGTTCATTGGACATATTGCCAAGTCTTATTCATGTTTGACATTGTTCCATAGTAGTAACTGAGAAGTTCCAAAGTAAGGTGAAGTGCTGAATTGAAAGCATATTTTTCTTAAATTTACATGCTAATTCAGTTAACATTTTCAATTGGCTAAATGCATTTCTTGTTGACAAAAGCTGTAAATTTCTGTGACAAGTACTGGTAGGGAGTAATGCAACATTGAACCAAATTCAGTTTCTGGGATTTGATATATCTATAATGTACCTTGATTGTTTACTCTATTCTTAAAATGCAGTCTGCATCAGATTTGTGTTTCTGCATTGTAAGAAGTTTGCACATCACAAATAATAAAACACAATATTTTTTGTTGCTGTCTTATATTCTTCTTATATTACGTATTCATGTTTCTTTGTTGCAGAACTAACGGTAATTTGCCTGGAGGTGACAAAGGCAGAAGAAGAAGTTGCTTCACTCTTCACAAAAGAAAAACAGCTAATGGAGTCAAGCCCTCTGAGCATGTTCAGTATGTTCAAAAAGCATCCCAATCACAGGTATTTGGAAACAATGATTGAATAAATAAACACAATTTTAGCTGTGAGGTGAGTGTTGTTGATGTGAAATTGAATGACCATTTTCAATTCACATTGTATTTGCGTGTAGGACCAAAATTGAAGTAAAGCCAGTTTTTCTCTTTCCCTCACTCACTGTTGCACAGTTTATAACAGTGCTGATTGCACCGTAAGATGAATGGTTATATAATGAAATTTATGATTTTTATCTGTTGATTGACATTTACATGTGACAATCTACAAAAGAATGTTGAGGAACTGAGAGCCTTGGACTATATTTCAACATTCATTGCAACTGTTTTACTGCATGAAGGTGTGGAATGCAAGTCCTAAAAGAATGCTTTAGGAGACTACAGTTATTGCAATTTTTGGTAATCCTGCATAGATTTTTGGTTTCTTGCTTCACGCTGGTGAAATTTAGTGATTGTGGATAGATAGGTCTGAAAGCTAATTTTTTGTATTGAGAAGAAGCAGATTTTGTTAAACGAAGAATTTTACCCTCAAGCTTGTACTGGTATAAGTATTTTTGTGCTTCTTGCAGGCTTGTCACTGGTTTTCAAAGACTGCTGAAGTTTTATTTCTTTACAGCAATATTATGCAATTTTTTCTTACATTCAATTTTGGTTAGCTCATAGCCCAGTTGTTTTGAAAAAATTTGAATGAGAGTGAAGTGGAAAGAGGTTGCTGAACTTGCTTTTAATGGTTTGTTGACTTGTAAATTCTAACATTATTGAAGTCAAACCATTAGTGCTGATACTGTGTATAAGTCTAGACCAGTGGTTCTAAAACTTTCATGAGTCGTGGCCTCCTTCAGAAGACCCTAACATTTGTGGCCCCCTGCTCATCAAAAAAAACACCTAGTTTTGTTTTTAATGAGATTCCATCAGTTATTTTATTTAACACGGTTAATAATAAAAAAGCCAACAAACGAAAGCAAAAGAATAAATGCAATCACAGTCAAAGGGTTAAACAAATCACTGTAAATTTACTTTAAATTAACATAGTCAGTGTGAAGCGTGTTCTTGTACTAATTCACTAACTTTGTATGTGCTAGGGTAGGACACACAAAACTTCCTTCACTATTTACAACCACCTTTACAACAGTTAATGCTTCTCAGATTTAAACCATATGACCACAAATTACAACGCTTGACAATAACCTATCGTCACAACAACAATTACAACGATATAGTGTGGATTTCTCGTCTCAATCCGCAACTAACTCTGACCTTGAGTTAACTCTAATCGTCAATACTGACCTTCCGTCAGTTCCCACAACACGTTTTGACTCTAATCCTTCTGAATAATAAAGTGTGAAATTGCAGTCATATACATATAAAGTGAGCAAAATTTGCCAGAAATTACCAGACACACTATTATGTAACAAAGGGAGTTAGTTATAAATAAAATTGCAGAGAATACTAGTGTGGACTAGCAAATCCAGACATTCTCAAAGTTGTAAACAGGATTACATCACAATCTGCAACTTGCTATCACAAAATTCCATTACTTTTTATAGAGATTTCATCATTGTAGTTATGTAATGCGAGAGATTTAAACAAAGCTACAACTGGATAATTCAAGAACGTTCCAGAAAAATGCATCACTGAACGTCACAAGAGAGGTCTACAATGTCATAATGAAAACTACAAATTTAAGTTTAATGGCGAATACTTAATATATCGTGACACTTGGGTTATGCAATATCACAGCAAAGCTACCTAGTGAAGGCCTCTGCTCGTAGCCCCCAGATAACCACTCTGTGGCCCCCAAGGGGAGCCAAGGGCCCCATTTGAGAAACTCTGGCCTAAACAATAAGGCTACAAAACTGGCATTTGCATTTGATGAATGTGCAACAGCTTTCATGTTTTCTAGAGTGACATTTTACATTTGAATATGTAGTTGAGAAATCTGCTGACGGAGAACAGCATGATTTTTATCTTTTTATTAGAATTCAAAGCATAAGTACTGTTAACAAAGTTTCAGAGTACAGTCAGAAAACCAGTTGAATTTGTAACTGTCATGGTATATATGTATGGTGTCAAATGACAAAAGCACAACAAAACCCATTAACGTCTGGTTCAAATCAAATCATGCTAATTTTGTTTTCTGGAATAATAATTTCTGTTGATAGTTACTTTTTTGATCTGCTTTCATGTGTGCATGTATTATGTTGTATATACTGAAGTTTCAACCAAAGTCCTGAATTCATTAATCAAAACAGCTTGGTTTACCCTTCTGCGTTCATCCCTGCAGATGTAGAAAATTGTAAAAAATATGATTTAATTACAACTTTTGAAACATTTGTATCAAACATAGCTTCTGGTTTTACGTGCTAAAGCAGGGGTTCCCAACCTGAGGTACATGTACCCCCAGAGGTACATTTGCCTATCCAAGGGATACATTTAAGGTTATCAATAGAAGAACAAAATATATTTGCATATAATTTATTTCCAAATATTTACACATATATCAGTCAATATTCTTTTCAAAAATCATTATATGCTTATGGTTAAATATATCTATGGATAATCATGATAAAATGTGTTGTCGTAGGAAATCTTATGGATACATGTGCATCTGTCGAAATGGTGAAGGGGTACATACTTATCTGTTGAAATGCTGAAGGGGTACATGCTCATCTGTCGGAATACTGAAGGGGTACATGGTAACAGAAAGGTTGGCAACCCCTGTGCTAAGGCCTTGATTTTAAATTATATATCAGGCATCATCGTCTCTGAACTTTTGCGGACATTTATATATTGAGCATCAGCCTAGTGTTGTGTTTGTCTCTGAAAGTATGTCACAAAAGTTGGGTTATTATTTGTGAAGTTTAAAACAGTGAATCTATGGAACAACATGCATACAACTTTTTAATTTGTCTTAGAAATTCAATTCCATTTTAGCTTCTATATATATTTTTTACAGGCGTTCAACAGTAAAGACCACCATAGTGTTTCATATACCCTGCCAAGAAATGGTGTAGTTGTGGTGCCTTATGTTCGAGATCCAGACACTGATATGTTCCAGGTATGGTAGCGTGATTTCATGTGATGAGAATGATCTCCCACTGCCACCTGTCTGGCTTGCTTTCTTAGTCATGTCAGTCCATGCAATGGGCTGTGTTTTAGCAAGAGCTGAAGTATCTAGATCAGTGGTTCCCAACCGGGGTGCCGCGGCACCCTAGGGTGCCATTTACACTACCCAGGGGTGCTGCGAGCTAATGCGTTTTTTAATATACTATTAAAAATACATTTTCAAACTGTCATCAAACCTTGAAGCAAAATTGTATGGGTTCGCCACTGGGTGCCGCAAAATATAATTCTCTTCTGCAGGGTGCCACAAGCCTAGACAGGTTGGGAACCACTGATCTAGATTATAGTACCTTGCAAGTTAACACCGATGTTACTGGGGCACTATTTTATAGTTATGCTAGAGATGTAAAACCTGAAGGAAATAGTGTTGATGTTGTCATTACAGCATTCCAAAATTTTGAAGCTGATTGGTGCAGCTTTTCCTGGTTTGTCCAAACAACGATATGGCTCCTCAGTAAATAACATCAAAATCTCTACATTTGGAGCATAAAACTGGGATAGACTTAACAGTTTCATCAACACTAGCATTGATGAAACTCTACATTTGCATTCAAACATTTCAGGTTATCAATAGAAGATAGAAATATATTGAAGGCTTTTTTAGTGTTGATGAAACTCTGCATTTGCATTCAAATGATATTTTCATATAGAATCTTTCGTGCATCGCATGACAGCGCTGTGGTTTTTCTTGACATTGATGCAACCCCATATTTTTTTCACAAAATGCTATTGATCACCTAAAACACTACACTGTATCGTGTATAAACCTGTTTGTTTTCAGAATTCTGTTGGATTTTATGTAAATTATTTCATACAATTATTTTTGGGCGATTATGGGTTTTGCAGAAAATTGCCTATTCAACAGTGGAGTTCATTCAACCCATGTAAATGGTAGCGCATAAGGAACAGTTTAAGCACGCCGCTTCTATGTCACGAAATTGTTTCGTTTGCTGTGCCTGGTTTACGTCGTTTGCTGCAGATGCAGTCAATTTCCAAATAGAGATGTTTGTACTATTCACGTATGATTTGTTGCTCTAGGGCAGGGGTTCCCAACCTGGGGTACATGTACCCCCAAGGGTACATTTACCTATCTGAAGGGGTACATTTAAGGTTATCAATAGAAGATAGAAATATATTTGCATGTTATTTATTTCCAAATATTTATAGATATATCAGTTAATATTACTGCAAAAGTCAATACATGCTTATTGTTAAATATATCTACGAATAATCATAAAATATTTTGTCATGAGAAATGTTAGGGGTACATGTTCATCGTTCGAAATTCTTAAGGGATACATGCTTATCTGTTGAAATGCTGAAGGGGTACGTGGTAAGAGAAAGGTTGGGAACCCCTGCTCTAGGGCATGGCACGCAGGTCTATTTGCAGTCGTGAAACATATTGCTGTGTTTTGCAATATTTCGCAACTACGGTACTGCAGCATGTGCGGCTAAACACTACCAAATTTTCCTGATTTGTTTATTTGATTTATTTGTCAACCAGGTTAGGATACGTATAGGGGACCGGTGCCACGAGTTTATGAAAATTAATTATCAATTGCTACCATTGCGATTAATTTCGGTTTCCGATATTTGTGAATCTTCTCCGATTGAAGGACTAAGTCGCAGTGATTTGTTGAGCATTCACTTTGTCAGGTTCGCGCATTACGTCCCTGTGATGCCTAATGCGGTAAAGAAAGGTGTGCTGTGCTTCTCTTCTTTCTAATTAACTTGCGATTTCTGTTGAAGTATCAATTAGGCATTATAAATGCAATATGGTGCTTAATGAAATTTGTGTTAGCAAACTTTAAATGCTCTCTCACAATGTTGCATTGACGAAACTCACCCGGCGTCGTTAGTTTGTCAAATGACCCCCTGAAAACATTGTGTTGCAATGGACTTTTCGTAATTTCGGTGACAAATCGGTTCAAGCATCTGCAAAACTGTGTACTGTAAGACCTGTGAAACTGGCCCAGGTCGTGAAGGCTTGTGGCATGCTGGTGCAAGGTTTATGAGCGGGCATGGCGTCGACTGTGGGGTGCTTTTCAATGCTGTAACTGATAAGCCACTAGCTTAAGCCAATGATAAAACCGCAAATTTAATCCATTTAACGTTGATTTCAAAAGCACTATTTCAAGGTTCGTTAAAGGAAACCTTTAGGAATGGATTGGGAAGCAATTTGTAAATAAATACCTTACCCGAAAACTAAAAAACACCAGTGAAAGGCCAGCATATTCACCACCATAAAATTTTGTTTGGTTATACATTTATACAATGACCACTTCTTCCTAACGCCGTCTCTATGCTATTATACAAACGTAGAGGTTGCTCTCCACCGTTCTTTCATCGTTCTTTCAAGGCGCTGTGGTCAAAGATTGCGAAATGAACGGATGGATTTACGTCAGGCATCCGAAGCGCGATTTTTGTCTCATCACTGAGTAGAGGTGCCGGCTGTTTTGCGTAAATTCCCTGTAGCTGGCGGCTACGCGCTCACTACGGTAATTGTATCCGCCACTGAAAGGTGCGCAAGCTCGGTTGCTCGCGTAATCTCTGTTTGCGAGACGTAGGAAGAAAACGCCATTTCCACCTTCTGCTGCTCAACGTAGAAAGTTTGCTATGTTCAGTTCGTTTAATTTCTCCCACCACTTTCATCGTGCTCTCAACGGGCTTTCGAAAAATACTGACACGTGATAAATTAGAAGTACGCGCCCACTTTGCAGTAAAAGTGCTGAGCATGTACGTGTGCCTGACGCTTTAAACCTGGGGATAGTGCCTGGCATCATGTTGCAAGCAGTGTTGATAAAAGTCATGCTTTTTTTTTTAAAAAAAACGGATTTTTTTTAAAATAATATTTTTTGATTTTTATGGTCTTCATTTGGCTTATACCTTTATTGCACTTAAACAGTATTTCGCAAGAAATGTCTTCGATTGGGACAGCTCCAAAATAATTTAGTTTTCGATAAACCGCATCAGGTCAGAGACAAACCTTATATCGATTGGAGTGTTACGATGTTGTAATGATTTTGCAGTTAGTATACTGTTTTGTTTTGCGGCCATAGACCGAAACGTTTTTGAAATGACCGAACAAAATTAGGTCATTTCGGTCAAAATGTCTGAAAATATAGGCTAATCAACACTGTTACAGTCAGTTTCGATACAACTGTGAGACAAATGACCGAAATGTCTCAGTGACCAAAATGTCTCAGCAAAGAAATGACCGAAATGTCTCAGCAAAAAAAAACCTGGTTTGTATATGTTCCTGTGTGAAGCGCATTTCGTGTATTCTTTTCTTGTTGCTTTGAAGCCTTTATTTGGTAATTAATCGATTGTTGACAACGTGTTTAGCCTTTCAACGGTTGATCCGTAATTGTTGGTAAAAGAAACGCTCACAAAGTTTTCCAAGGGTCAGTGTACGTCAGAAACGCTGTTTCTGTTAACAAAGATATTTCTTCTTGTACTCTAGGGCAGGGGTCCGCAAATAGTGGGTCGCGAGACCGACCCACTATTTCCACCTTAGGTCGAGAAAAAATTTAAATTTACGTTTCAAATTTTCCATTCCCTTTAGACAAACATTTACTGTTTTATGTGCTAAGGTCCATGCAGTTTTGTGCAAGAAAATTGCTGCTGTCAATAGCGTAGTTCTACAATCGGAGTAATTATGTTCCGCAAAATTATATGCTCACGAAATATTTGTGTCGCGAGAATTTTGAACTATTATTAGGGTCGCGCCAAAAATTATTTGCGGACCCCTGCTCTAGGGAGTTCTACCGAGTGGTTGTGGGATGTGGATGGAGAATAAACAAATTAGCAGTTTCACAACCAACTTTTGCCAGTGCTGTGCTTGCGCTCTCCTGCGATAAGAGATTGAGATGTGACGTACCGTACCACTATATTGTCATTTAAATTGAATCGGTCTGGTTCTGAAAACGATGTTTACACCATTGCATGAAATGGCAGCCTTTGCTTTTTGCGTATAAGTTTTCTTTAGTGGAATCTTTTGATACCCGTTTTGCTCCGACTGCGTGGAGTAAAAAAATGCTGATCCCGACTTGCTTTGCGCAGTTGTTCGTTACGTTGTATCCGGTGCTCGCCGTGTCCGAGCGTGTCATCTTTGCCGACCGCGGACAAGAAACCACAATTGCTGTCGGCGAGTTGGGGAATCCCCAGTCTAGGCAAAACCTCAGCCACTGCGTGCCGATTGCGGCCATGTCGCATATGACCTTTAATCTGCACGCTTTCGCGATCTGCTGCAAGATGTCATAAATGGCCTGTCCGCGCATGTCTGCAGGATTGTTGTGGCAGGTTTTTATCCACGCTGTGCCAATTTTCATGAATGTGGCAGTTGCTGCTAATCAACGAAGATTCTTTACTGTCGTGCAATTGACGAATGACTTGCCATGTGTTTTGTTTCGTTTGAGCTAAAGCTCTTCAAAATAAGTATTGCTAGTTTCGAATGCGTCCAGATATGATTCTCTGCTTTTAAATATTCCGCCTCAGACGTTTTAATGTACCATTTTTAACTTCCGCTAATGTTTGTACTTCAATTTGGCAGTTTGAATGCCATTAGTGTTTTGCGTTGCAGTATGTGAGTTACGTTACGTTCAATTCTGCTTTCTCGGCAAAGAAAAAAAAGATGTACAGTTTTCAACAGGGCGCATAACACCAACACGCTTACAGTAATGCGGTGAGGCGTGGTTTCCTCCACGCAACGTTGGTTGGTGCGTCCGAACGACGTTTTAAGCTGGTGTGTGTTACTCCTAATCGTGGAGAATGCTGCCAACAACAACTGCTGCTTGTTAATGGACATATGGATCTAGTTTTCTATCGAAATAGTGCATATAATGCCTCGCTGATAGCCACGGCATCGAGGTACATCGCACTTACCTGTTATTGTTTGTATGCAATCACTCGAAATCGCGTATACGTTTTGGCGGGAATTCTGTATTCCGATCGCCGGCTTCGATTCAGGCCTCCAGGCTTGCCAGTCGTAGCGAGGCCTGTCCGGACATGCCCGTGCTTATCGCGAGCGTAATTCGCGACGCGCAGGGTTGGAAATAATGAGTACCACAGCAAGCATTTTTTACTGTGTAGCGCACCGACGCTTTTGGCGCTCCGTTGCGAAAGCTCCATTGTTTGCGCTTTTCAATTGATGGTCCACATTCATGGTACGTTCTTGAGTTTTTTCTGTGGTCAGCATTGCATGATACAGATTGCGCGATAGCCAGTAAACCACGTTATACACCATTTCATTTCAATTCAGTGTGCGGCTAATAGAGTAACTGATTACGCTTGGAAGGCACAAATCCGTCATAGATGCTGTACAGCGTCGTTAAATAACTTCTTGCTTGCCCAACTGTCGGATTTATCCACCTACTTGACAGTGCTTCTGTGCTTCTAATGAGCACTAAGGCATGGTTAGCTTGTGCTATTTTGTAACGTGCTTGAAGTTCTGTTGAATTTGTGTTGTACACAAAATGACAATTCCTTGTCAAGTCCCTCTTCGCCAGTTGTTTGCAAATTTAGAATTTGCGGCCTCTCAAGACTAATTTAAAAGTTAAGAATCTTGAAAACTCATATTATACTCTCAGTGATCAGGTGGCGTCTTCTAGAAACTGCAGGCACGCACTGTTGATCGACAGCTTGGCTAAGAGTAACAAACATGTGATGGCTACGGCCAGTATCTCCATTAGTAATGAATCGTACCTAATTTTGTCACATGATTTGACTCGATGACTCGAATTAACAAAATCTATTGCTTTGAAACGACTTGGCGCTGCAGTTTGAATAGGATGCTTGTATTTTGCAACTGAAGCAATCTTTATAAACAGTCGGTGTGAGTGATCGAAAATTACGAATCTTGTGACAGCGCTGAACTGGCTTGGCCTCAACTTGTCAGGGTTTGTGACGTGACTTGAGTGATAAATAAGCGGGCTTAGGTCATCTTTGACTATGGTGTATGCTCTGCTTTCATTCTTGTTTCTTTGCCTGATACCGTTTACTGTTCTTCTTTCAAGACCTGCCTAAAAAAATAGGTCCGTAACTGTGACAAGAAATTTTTTTGCAGTACTTACCTGCAGAATGTAGTCGTAATCATGAAATGGACTATATGTATGGTATTCCAGGCGTTTTTCCTATATTGAGTTGATAGACCTGCAGTTAAATTTAAGTTTTTCAACATTTAAGTATTTTCTTGCTTGGAAATTTTTTGATCCAAACAATAATAGTGTAATAAAGAACCAGAGACAAACAGCTTTGCTGCAGTCTCATGTTCTCAAATATCGAAAATCAATGTGAATTGGAGTGACAGTTGTTTTTATCCAACACAATCAAGCACAGAAAATTCTTGATATCTTAGTAGGTGTCCAGCGGTAACTTCCACCGCAAAGTGCTTGAATAGTTTTCTTGTTAAATTTCAGACAATTTTTATGCAAAAATGCCAGCAATAATCCGCCGCACAAAAATTGTCCACTACAGCTACCTAACTTAAGGCTGCAACGAACAAAAAACTGACAGTCAGCAAATTTATTGTAATGGTGCCAGCCTCAGAGTACCACGCATCAACAAAACTGCAGCCTCGTATTCCGTGCAGTACTTTACTTACGGAACAAAATATGGTCGGCGCAAACTTTTGTTGTCACAATTAAAGCTGTAAACTTCAACAGCAATCGATCGTTGAATCTGGTTTCTGCAACACAACAGAAACAAACTTAGCATTAACACAGGGTGTAGCGCAGTGGTTCTTAAACCTGGGGTTTGGGGGTAAATTTCATCTTCCAATGGGGTAAATTTACTGAAGCACAAATTGCAGCAAATGTAAATATTTATAAATTATTCTCAACTGTAAGAGATTGTCAATTTAATATTTTTGATAAATGTGCACCACTGAGTGTATTGGGGTAAATCTGGTAATCTTTGCTTGATAAAAGGGTAAGATATACAAAAAAAGGTTCAGAACCGCTGGGTGTAGCGGTTAGACACAGGTGAATTCGGTTCGTCGCTGCGTGCATTTGACAGCACACACCCTCCCTGCAATCGAAGGAAGCAGGAGTACAATTTTTGACGAAGCAAGCAGCGACATGTTTTTGGTGCGGACAGAAACGGTTCGTATACAGCCTTTGTCGACAGGGAAAGTTTGTAGAATGCAGCCCACCAGCCATTCATTAGCCTCTTGGGGTCATCTTGCCAACAAACAGAACTAGGTCGTTCTCGCTGAAACTGCGTTGCCTTCCAAGCGACTTTGACGTTATTGCTAACGAACATCCGTTATGTTCATCAGAAAGCTCGATGTTTCGTTTCGCAGAAATTGGGTCCTTCACTTAAGATGTTAAAACGTCACTAATGGGAAATAAACCGTGCGGCGTTTTTATTTCGCGTTTACACGAGGCGAAAACAGAAAAACAAATTGTTTAGTCATCCAGGACTGTGGAGCCGGAACTTAAATTTCAGGCTCCGGCTCTGGTTCCAGTTCCAGGTGTCATAATTTTTTGGTTCCAGCTCCGGCTCCAACATCTAAAATATTTTGGCTCCGGTTCCAAAATGATTTGGTCCATTGAAAACTGAAACCATTGTATCTTTTGTAAAACTCGAATGCCCCGCAAACTAGTGCTGTGGAACCGGAACCCAAATTTCCGGATTCGGCTCCACCATTTAAAAATTTTTGGCTCCGACACTGCTACAGCCATCCCAAATTGCTTGGGCTCCGGCTCCACAGCCCAGATCGTAACCGTGCACGGGATTACGAAATCGCCAAGCTTGCTCACGAACTGCGATGACGGACACAAGGGAACAACGAGAGTCGTCCAGCCAAGAAAGGCGGCATCATCTATCGAATGCTGTCAATTAAATGTGTGCTTTAAGACGACATTAAATTGCACAGACTCCTTTGTACCTATATAGACGGAGCGCATATAAATCCGGTGACCGGGTAAAACGTAGTGTGTAGCGGTTAAACACAGGTGAATTCGCTTCGACGCTGCGCGCCTTTAGCAAGTTTTACATTTGCAAAAATGTTAAACAGAAAAAATCGTTTCCAATAAGACTTTGCGAAGATGGTGAAAACAAGGAATCTCAGGTTTCTCCTCCCTCGTGTGACGTTGACTTCTGCTATTGATTAGATAGCCAGCGGGGCATTAATATGACAAATGTACCTTGAAGGCGACAGTTCAACAAGGTTTGGGAACCACTGAACCAATTAAAGCAATGGCTTCGTCGTATGAAGTTGCTCATAGTCACTATCGAAATTTGTTGATACGCAAGCAATGGATAAAATTGTTTCTGTTACTATTTTTCCCATTTCAGGAGTGTTTGACCTTTCTAAAGGTTTTTACCATGATTGGAGTTGTTTGAATTTGTTCTGTCGCGTAGTTTCGGCAGTTGCAAATGCACGAAAGTGATTTTTTTCTTAAAAGCTTGTTTTTTTTATTGGAATCGTAGTCTTTCTTGCGGTTCAAATTTTAGCTGTAACAATTGCTTCTTGATTTTCTGTTAATTTTTAACCTTTCGTTCGGTCTTCATACTTGTATATAGTATATGTTTTTGTATACCACTCCTTTTACTCGAGACCTTGCCCTGTTGGACCAGACTGCGGAATTGTGCCAGTCTTCTGCTCAAACAAGTCCTTCTGTTTACTCAAATACGAAACTTAACGACATCTTCCGCCAACATCATGTTTATCGAGAAAACCACGCTGTAATTATTAGCAGTATAACAAAAAGCAGCATGTGTCATTTTCTTTGTCTTATATTGCTTGTCTATTGAAGTGCTGCTGTTCGTTGTTGTGTTCATCAAAACCTTCAGATAATCCAGGAAGTTGGTTTGATGTTGATAATTGTCTCGTGAAGAGCTGAGACACAAGTTAATTTCACTAAGACTGCTTAAGATTGAAATATGAAAACTGTGTTATGATTTTCAAATCGAATTAAGCCCACACAGATGAAAACGCTTTTTTTACTGTATATGTAACCTTTCGTAAATTCTCGCTTTTTCTTTCCACTGCTCCTGACTTCGGCGTCAAAATTTGGTCGCAGCATTGGGGTTGTTGGTTGTTTTGGCCTGCCTTGCACTTTTGTCTTGTTACTTGCGCATGTCAGAATGCTAATGGCAAAAAATCTGTTTGGTCCCGAAAAGAACAATTGTTTGTTCGTTCTTTGTGTCTCCTGTTCAATACGTTTTATTTCATTATTTGCATTTTACTGAATGTTATCTTCAGCTTAAAAGTAAAACACGTTGCTAAGAATGTTAGAAATGTGTGTCACTTCGACCCAAACTGATCTACAACCCGTGCTTTGGCCAGTCACGGCATCCATCAACTTCTTCACTCAGTCGCGTGTGATATATTTCAGGGGTTTCCAAACCACTGCCTGCGAAGCCATTTCAACCGGCCGCAAAGACATTTTGTCAATAACGAAAAAATATAAATTTACAAAACATTTGTTGATTTGATAGAATGTAACATACCCCGAAATAATCACATTACGTAAGATGTTCGGCCCTCGAATTGTTGTGTCATAGTTCATGTGGCCCTCTGACAAACATTTTTGGGGACCTCAGATATGTTTGAAAAACTTGCACCCACTTCGCAGTTTGGTATAAACGAAGTGAACTCACGTTCTGTAAAAGTTTTCCTTTCCATTGCAGATCGGACGCTCAACAGAGGAACCAATCGACTTCGTCGTCATGGACATTCTTCCTGGCATGTCCATTCCAACAAACCATAATAACCAACAACCTCAGCAAAGTACCATTTCAAGGTAATTTAGCGTAACGGTTCTGCGTTAGCTGTGAATACATATCTCGCCTTTCGATTCAGGTCAATACTAAAACTTGAAACGGACTTGTATGTGTGGAAAACTTACTTAGGGATTTCGTGTTTTTTCTAGTCAGTGTCTTCCTTGTGATTTCAAACAAATCAAACTATCCTTAACTATTTTGTCATGTGTGTGAGCTTCATACACACTGTATGTGGTTTGTACTTTCTTACGAATAGATTAAGACTAATGTCGAAATACCCAATCCCACTCTTCTTAAAATTCACAAGGTTGCGAAATTCTGCGTGACCCTTTTGCTTGCACAATGGTTTGCTACATTTGAGCTTTTTGTCAGGATAAATTGTATTGTAAATGTTTCTGTGAAGAGTTTTTCTTGCACTATGGACATCCAACCTTCGTTGCGTTGAAGCCTAAAAATACCGGACAAACTGCGCCGCATCAAAAGTTTGTCGTGGTTAAGCAACGAACTATGTTTCTTTATGAGCTTTTGTTTCTTGTTGTGACATATTTGGCACCCACAAAAGATAGTGAAGTTCACTATCGCTTGATCCGCAGTACGGCAAGATTCATACTGTTGCAAAACAGTAGCACAGTAGTTTTTAAAATCGTTGTATGTAATGTTTTAACAATGAAATACTGCGACGGATTGAATGAGCTAATTGTATTGACAAAGTGTCAAAAAATTTGCTAACGAACACCTGAAAGGCACTGCTCCTGTATTCACATGCCAGTTATTATCAATACCCCGCCTACCCACGTAGGTAACAAACGTGTAAGTTAAGGGAAATGCCTGCACTAGTGATCTCCAGAAATACATTGTGTTTGCATGGCGTATTATATGCGTCATCGCTAACATTTAACTACGCAACCTTTCGCTGTGTGCACTGTAGCATGGCGCTTGAGTGTTACGCTGCTCAGCTTTTTGCAAACCACTGCCGCCAGACCAGGTTCCACCACAGACGATCCGTTTTTGTTATGTTTTGTTCATTACCACTTCGTCATCTTGCTTGAAGACCTTGTTATGCGAATGCACTAGAAAGACTTCTCGTTGATGCAACCTGCATCGGGGTGTGGTTTCAAGCTAATCTTTATTTCTTTTATGTCGCGTGCCATTGACTTTATTTGCAGATTCGCTTGTCGCATTGTGTGCGACCGGAAACCGCCATATACCGCCAGGATTTACGCCGCAGGTTTCGATCCTGCGATGAATATAATCCTTGGTGTAAGTCTTGATTTTACTGTTCAGGCTAGAATTTTTTAATAGGGGAATGTCATCGACAGTTGAGTGTCGTCACGGCTGCGGCATGTCATAGCTGTTCTTTTTATGACATCAGACGAAACTCAAGCCCGTCATTGAACGTCGAAATCAAGTTGCGTGGTAGATCTCATGTTGCCATTTTATTTTCCGCCAGCAACAAATGCGTAGCGCGTTGTTAGCGCAACCTTAGGTGATACCGACACCAGCGAACATGTATATTGTGCAAAATACCAGGATCCGATGTGCTTGCGCAATCAGCGCGACCCAATCACACCGGGACATTGCTTTCAACGCAATTGTAACAGAGACATCTAAACGCGAAAAGCAATAAATTATGTCACACTGCGCTTTTCCCTTGTCAACTAAATAACTTTTCCGGGCCGTGAGAAGAAAAACTCTACCAGCGCCACTTCCTCGAAACAGCAGCTGCCGCTCTGGAAACGCAGCAAACGTAACATTTTTTTCTCTGGTAGGAAAAAGCACCCAAGTGGACAACCGTGAAAGGCGGCCGCGAAATAATGGACGGCCTGACCACCAACGGGGTGCTTATTATGCAGCCCAAAAACGGTTTTTCGGAATGTGCCGAACCGTCGCAGTGGAAAGAGACATCTGTCTGCGGGGACATTTACTGCTTGAGGGAATCTCGTTCCGCGCAGACGCGCGGCGCGAAAGTAAGTTTTCCGCGGTGCCATTCCCGACGAAACCGTTTTCACGTTCTGCCGTAGTAAGTGACTTCTCTCGCACTCGCCAACAGAACAGCAAAGCAGGCTGCTTCCGGCGTTCGCGTCGAAAACAGAAGCGCGTTGATAAAAACCGTCCTTTTCTGGTGAAGGTGCTGCGCGGTTCCCTAACTTTTCTCGGCTGCGGCGCGTGTTGTAGTCAGCTGGTAAAAACCACCGTTAGATTTTGCGGGAGTGGCTGATGACGCGCCTTGTTTAAATGATGCGTTTCGTGCAAAATATTAGCGCAGCAAGGGATTGCGAGTTTTTCGTGTTTATCAGTGGTATGTGTGTGTCAGCGTTTGAGCACTTGGAGTTGAAATCGCTGATCGCTCATTATGCTGGCCAGCTGTACCAAAGCGGATCAGTACCATCGCGCTTGACCACAGTGTCATGTAAATTGTCGCCCGGATACACAAGTTAACTTGTATTCGACCTTGCCGTCGCCCTACAATAACGCGTCTGCTTATTCTGCTGCATCTTTTCTATTCGCGCGACCCATGGTGTTTTGCTGGATGCATTTCCATCAGCAGATCTTACACCTTTGGTTAACCACACGAATTCCTGCAATGAGTCTGGTATTGAGTAAGCGTATTACAATACATGCAAGTTTAGACGTGCCCGGTTATTTACGGCTGCCTTGTCACATCACGTGATAGCAGTGGTTTGTTCACACTGTTGTCTTTGCGTCGAGCTTGGCAGTACCTTTCAAGTTGTCGGTTTATGGCGCAACTTTCCGTTACCGAATTTGGTGGAATCTAACGAATGCTTGTTGATGATCTAAGCCTGGAGATATGCATTAGGCGGCATATCAACATTCCTTTTGTTCTGACAATAAACTTTTCCTGCCTTAGGCTTAGATGATGATTGATTTGAACTTGCCACAGCCATTCAGTATGGCATGCGTGATGTAGGGTGCGTCTGTGCGTTTCTTACCATTGCAGGTCAGTGCGTGCGTTATTGCTCCAAACCATCGGGAAGATCCTGATGCTGTCGAAAAACTGTTCTCCTGTCATTGAATACGGAATTTACAAAATCTGTTGTAATTGCAGCTCGAAAACGATAACAACATTCTTGTTAATGGCACTTTGATAGACCTCTGCGGAGCTACACTGCTATGGAGATCGAAAAGCAATGCTGAAAGTATGCCGGTAAGCTTAGTCTTCATTGGCAGTTCTACGCAACGTGAGTTTTTCCACACGACAACTTGGAAAACATGAGTCGTTCGGACGTTATTAATAATTTAGATCATCAGAATGTTTAGCTGGTCACCATCCGATGTTCGATTTTATATCAAAATTAGGCCTATTGATGAAGGTGTTGGCGGAAAAGTGTTCAAGTGCGAAGTTGGCGCTAAGGCTGCTAACGTGCACACAGTTGGTTTTAATGCATTTTTTATTACCAGCGCATACGTTGAAGCAAATGTATCCACAAAGCGCGTTCATTAAACTTTTGTCATTTTGAAAAAACACGTACGTTGCCGCAGCTCCCCACTGAGAGTAGGTGTGTGGCAGGTAGTTCTTTTTTCAAAGCGTTTCGTTGACGAGTTCTCATGGTTCCGCCCTCATTTGTCAAACACGCCTAGCCAAGATGCGGCTTCTCGTGCATTCTGAATTCTATTCATAAAATCTGCGTCTGTATTCAAACGAAAGCCACGCCGCTTGGCAGTTGCTTGCCGTCTTTAACGTTTCTTGTCATTTCTTTCTAAGCTAATGTACGTGATACTCTGACTTTTGAAACTTGTATGCTCATCGAAACTTGTGGTCGAGTGCCACCAGAGGTAAAAAGAAACTGCACTTGCTCGCTGGCCCTACGAGAAGCACATGAATCAGAACCCGGAAGCGATAGCTCTGAAAGAGATTTCGTAAGCACAGTTGCATTATCAGTTCGATGATGCTGCAGTATATGCTAATTTTTGTTTCAGATCAACTGGTGTTTCAAATCCTGTAGAAAATTTTTATCTGTCTGATGCTAACATCCCTTTAATAATAACTGTTGTTCGGCCCAGCGAGCTCCCCTGCGCAGGTGCTCTGTTCAAACGTTGTTTTTTCCCTCCCCCAGACTCCACGACACATCGACCAGTTAGTCCAGAATATCAACCTTGGTCGGCCGCAGTGCCCGGTCGGGCTGACCACACTCGCATTTCCCCGACGAAATCGAGCGACCAAAGAAACGGAAAAGCAGCCCTGGGTCTACCTCGAGTGTGGCCACGTTCACGGAAGAATCAGCTGGGGACAGCAGGGAGAAGAAGAAATGATGTGTCCGCTCTGTCGATCGGTAAGGAACGCGTGGTTGTTGATTGGCTGCGAAGTTTTCGCTCTGGAGAACACTTCACGCAGCAAACTATTTGCAAAACTCACGCTGTTGTCGCGTACGTAGAAAAGCTTTCCTCAGTAACTTGCTTTGTGTAAGACAGATAGTCTTACAAGTCTTCATTTTTCGGAAGCTAAGCTAAATTTGTTATGAGTGATTTTCAACACGTAAAAAAAACAACGACTAATCAAATGAGGAAAACGTAGCGAGAATCTCAACAGCAGGCAACAGCACGCTGTTTTGAAGACGGCTTGATATTTTTATACGGCCTGCTGTGATCAGCTTTGGTATTCATACCTCCACAATATCAACCTCGCATCAGGCGGTCGCTTTATGAGGTTTGCCATATTATCGCTTTTCATTCACACGTAGAATTGCTGAAGTTACTATGACCACAAGAATGTCCACGAGTCGGCTACGGAGCTTTCTTTCCCTTTTCGTATTTTTTGTTGGATGTGCTGTAATTTCACAACTTATGCCACGCGTGTTAGAGCAAGCGCACTCCGAAAGCTTCTTTGTTTACGCTCGTGTGCTTACGAAACCGGAATTGCGCGTAGCTTCGCGACCGCGCACATTCGGTCATTTTATCTCTGTGACGTAATATAGCACTTTTGTCTCAGTTGTTCGTCCAAAACTCTTGACTTTAACGTGTCGTTTCTTTTGCAGATTGGCAAGTACGTTCCTTTGTGGATAGGCAACGAGCCTGCTTTTTATGTTGACACCGGTTCACCCACGCACTGCTTCGTGCCTTGCGGTCATGTGTGTTCGCAGCAAACAGCGAAGTAAGTTCGTTTGACGGCAGTGCACCGTTCACAGATGGACACGCAACGTGTTGTTGCGCGGCACGGCACTGACGTCGTGTTTGACGTCCGGTCAAGCGTGGCGCATCGCTGTCCGACCATGCTCACGAAGTTCTTCTGTCTGTGGACGACAGTCCGATTTTAACTTGTATTTGCTTGTCAAATCACAATCGGCCAGCGCCTGGCGCTCACGGATCATGCCTAGCAAATAATCCAGTGCGGCCGTGTGTATCCTGGAAGGTCGGGTTTCTGAGAACAAGGATCAAATTATTACGTTCAAACAGACGTCTGGACTCGTTCATTGCGGTAGATATTGCTTTTCCTGCGGACGTGCCAGGCTTGGTGCTTTGCGCGCAAGGTTTTTTTTCCCAGAGATCCAGTTGAAACGAGACGCAGTATGCAGTGAAAGCATCACCTGGTCGGGAGTCGGACTTCTTTCTTTTATCTCACACCGCCCTGGGTCAAGCGAAATTTGCACAGAGTAATTTTCTACATATCAAATACGCTGAAAACGGATAATGAGGGTTGCGTGTTTGGGTAAGTGTGTCGGATAAGGGTTTGGATCAGGGTTAGAAAAACAAAAATAACTGAGGCCTAACACTAAGTCCAATATTTTCAGTGGTTATACTTATTCCCGTACTGCAGCTTGTGGGTATCTGACATACAACCATAAAGTTTTAACTTACACAACACTCATCAAAAAAGTAATCGTCAAACTTTATTCCTTTATTCAGAGAAGCAAAATAACTGACAAACAATATTAGGTCAAAATTTTCGCAGAGGTCAGAAATTTCGCCTGACACCGGATCCAGAACCGTCGCTAGAAAGTTTTCAATAGGGGGGCTTGACATTCTAAAAATTGACAAAAACTCAACTGATTTATAGTGTTTCATGTTTCAATTTAGGGGGCTTGGAGCTTTGTCCGCCAAAAGCCCCCCCGTGGCGACGGGACTGCACCGGTCAGCCACGCGTCAGAACTCAGTACGTTCCGTGAGAATTTGTGGGAGTTTTTTTTCTGGGAAAAGGACTTTTGAAAGCCCGTTGCATTGTTCAACGTAGGAAGTAAATGAAAAAGGGAATGTCATCCGAACGTGTTTACCGTCAGGTGAGCACTAACTACGCACATGTAATGTGATTGACACCGATTGAAAGTTGTTCCTTTCTAAATAATTAATCCGGTTCGAAACGCGCGTGCATCCGGTTCGAAACGCGTGAACAAACGCACACTGAGTGAAGCTCCAGAGGATTGTGTTGACGGGATCGAGTTTTCAGTCCTCATCAACAGACCGAGTCTCTTGTTTTTGTTTGTTTGGAAATTATCTCTACAGCGCAGAAACTTACTACACGTCATTTAGAAATGATAAAACCACAGCGAAGCAAAAATCTGAAATCATCGGTTATTTGTGATTTAGCGTACTTGTCGTCCACCCTGCAACGCAGGCAGAATAATGAAACGTGTAAAACCTCCGCGGCAACCACACACCACTTTTTCCCCATTTCTGTGCTTCTTGACTTCGTTGTTGGCAAGTTACAGAGCAAACAGTTACGAAAAAATTAACAAAATTCGCGCTGAAACAAACGCACAAATATCAAGTTAAAGAGTTAGGCAATAGTACGCTGAAGCAGGCGTACAACACAGCACTTTCAGCCAGTCCTGCACACGGATATAGTGTTTAGCACCTAAGCCGCTCTAAATTAAAGAAACTGGTAAATTTGAAGATGATTTGGAAATTGCTTTGTCATGCTTTCAGTTGGTGCTGTTAGGTGCGTGTTTTGTGCTGCTGCTCTAATCGGTTTGATTGTGATGAAAAATGATGACATTTGGTTATACCCCCAGCCATCTTATTATTACGTTTTACTTTATCTGAATCACGGACAGTTGCTCAGGTGACAACGCAGGCAAAGTTTGGACAAGATGAGTTAGCATTCGGTTAGCTGCTAGGGATGTAAGAAAGCAAGAAGTCAATGTCTATTGGGAGACTTGGCCAAAAGGTTCAGTGAACGTCCACTGAAGATGGACAAGAACTGCTTAGGGGGTTTAGTCGCCAAGTGACGCATCAGATAAGTGCAATGCTACCAGCGATACACGCATTCTGGCTCTGATCACTTTCCGACTGGTGAGACAGTGAATACGTACATCTTCTGTCATGCGAATCGCTCGGTTGCTATGCAGCGGACTGACTGGGAGGTCGAGCAGAGGCGAGTCTGCCTTGTGTCGTTGCGGCAAAAGTGCTTCGCTCATGCTACTGCTCTTACGTCGACCTTGGCTACTGCGGCACTTGCTGATGCCGCCAGCAACCCACTCCTTGGTCGCGGAGTGTTGACGCAAAACAGCTGGGCTGCGGTTTGTCGACGAGTCCAACTGCCGATGTCTTTAACTTCGTGGTCTGACGCAGTTTCGGTCGTGGGAAATTCGGTGATTGCTTCAGCAGCGCAAGCGAGATTTAATCTCCGGTATTTGCATTCAGACTCCCGTTTCCGATAAGACACCGCGGTAGGCTTTGCCGGCTTTGTAACGTAGAAAAAACATGTCAGGCGTGGAAGTTGTGAGGATGTGATCACAATGGGACGAAATACCCGAGCTTTGGGTATGCCTTTGTGTTTCTTGTTCAATTTTATTCGACTCCCTTCGCAAAAAGTAAATAGTTGTCAACCAACGCGCTTCGGTGCTCGTCAGGTTTTTACCAGCTGACGCGTCAGGAGACGATTGTGCAAAAAAGTTGGCTAAAGTTCTTTTTTCATTTTTGCTTGGTAGCTGTATAATGAGCACGTCCGAGATTTTAAACCTGTTCATTGAGCAGGGAGCTTGATCCTGTCACGGATTCAATGTTTTGCGTTAGAGGGTTGTATCTCGCATTGTCCTGTTTACTACAGCGACTTTCATTTCTTTGCAAAATCTTTAAATACATTGTCTTTGAAAACTGGCAAAAGAACTTACGTACTTAATGTTGGAGAAGTGCAATCTTCTGGAAACTACATAGTGTTATTTCTTTTCCGGAATATCAGAATCGTTAATTTCGGAAGAAAAGTAAACTTTGACATTTTGTTCGGTAGTCACAACCATTAGCGACTACATGGGTACTAGTTAACGACCGCGTAGTCCACACGGTAACCAGTCCAATAGCAGCACTTTCTGTTACTGTAATTAAATACACAATTCACGGTTTGCACAGCTATAGAACTACGAAATGCCTGGGTTTGCATTTACATTCTGCATGACGTGCACACTGCGCACATCCAGCACGTCCTTCACCGCCCGCTCAGTAACTGCACGTATCAGGTCTTGCTGTTGACTAGCGGGCGCGAACTGCTCGTGCTCTTCACGTAATGACCTGCGCAATTTTGGAATGTTGCATTACTTCATCGCAACCACAAGCTGTGTTACTGAAAATAACCCGCTCTGCAACGATACGTCACTTGGAACGGTCGGTGCATGGAGGAAAAACTTCTGGCGAAATTTGTGGCGTAATCACCTGGAACGTTTTCTGCTGACCAAAGTAGAATCGTGTTTGCATCTGTGGCGGCCAGCAATTGTTCGCCGGCCTGGCTTTTAAAGCTATTTGTCGGCATCTTGCTTTCGAAGATATGAAGTGCGATGATCGAGTTAATCCGATAATAGCATATTTGCTATCGGACAGCATGCGGTGCGGTGTTGCGTAGCGCTGGTGTGGCTGACTCAGTGCGAGGTGTATCATCTTGCTAAATATGCTTGAAGCATGATCAAAACGTTTGATGACATATGTGTCCGGCCTTGGGCGGAATGATTAGTGTGGCGACTTCTGTTTGTGAACATCGCGCATATTCCAAAGAAATATTTCGCGTACATCAGATCCAGTGTATTGCTTGGCATGTGTGATTTTCTGTTCGCCAGTTGCAAAATACGCATCCTACTGTGGTTGTACAAAGCTTGAAACTTCTGTGTCGGACGCTCATCGCCCTTCTTCTTACAGGTACTGGGCGCGGACTGCTCTGCCTCACGGCACCCAAGCTTACAACGCCGCCTGTCCATTTTGCGCCATGCCGCTTGAGGGGGATCACGGTTACAAGAAGCTGATATGGCAGCAGCCTGTGGATTGAGTCGTGGGCATGGCAGCAAGCAATTTGTCTGCTGCCCAGCATAAATCCAGGCCGCGCTACGGTTGTTGTCGCCGAGATCAAGTGCGTTCATTGGTCTGTTGTAGACCTGCAAGATGTCGCATGTGGATCCCAACGGTTGTTTTCTATGGCGGTGCGGCCATATGGTAAACATGTTGCGTTACGGCGGCCAAAACGTCAGTTCGGCGCCGGGAGCAGGAGACTGTTAAAGAAGCCGCCAGCCGCACAACGGACCTACTTTCGCAATCGAAGACTGTCTGTGTTGTGAAGTTATCAGATGATAGACACAAAAAAGTAGTTTTTTCTGTTATTGAGCTCTTCAGCGCCAGCGTGCGTTCATTACTGGTGAAAAAATAGATTTAGCGTAATGAAGCCGATTTCAAAATAACCTTCCTGTTTTAAACAAATGCGTGTAATGGTACGTTCTCCGTTCTCTGTGTAAAATTCCCGCCTGCTTTATGCAAGTAAGCTCTGCCGTTTTTTTTTCGTTTCTCCCACACTGTCTACTCTGACCAGCTGTCCCCGTGAGACTGTCAGGTCTTCTTGTCTTTGCGCTGCGCCCAACCGTCTAACCTCGGTGATAAGATGTGTGGCGCTCCAAAACGCAACAGCAAATCATCGCATCGAACAACGCGTGAGCTACTGCTGAATGGCGTAAAGTTGGTTCAGATAAAACGATGCAAATACAGGGAAAAATCTTTGCAGTTTACTGCGTGCTAACATTACCCCGCACGCTTTTTGAAAATCTCCCGACGCGATCAGATGGCTGCTCGCTCGTGGTCAACCTTGACTCTTTGTGACCCGCGCTTCATCACCGTGTTATTCCACTTTCGTTGCTGCGTTTTTACTTGACGTTTTTATGCCTTTTGCAAGGCAACGCGGTTACGGTGAACTGAGTCGCCCGTTCTTGGACTGGTTTGTCGTTTTCGGTCGGTCCCACACACGCCTGCACGAACAGTCGAGATCGATTCGGCGAAATTCTCAGTTGATGTGCACAAAGGTTGTCGGCCTGTATCGTGGCATACTGAAACGCACGCGGGCGTGTTACGGTAGCTTTGCTCAACCGCAATATCGAAGTGTCAGAAATCAGTCATCTCACCCGGAATTCCCCGGTAACACTTCACGTGACTGCAACTGCCATTCTGCCGTTTTTCGACGCGAGAGTTACGTAGTAAACGCTGTTTCGTTCATCTCAAGGCCTCGCTGAAGATTTCTTTCCGAAATTCTGACTGTTTGAAATTTCTACGTTTTTAGTTGGTCAGTTTTTATTCGCGTTAATCTTTAAACAACAACAGGTCCATGACAAAATATTCAAATCCGCAAATTCTTCAGACTGAAATATGGTAATTTTTGGTGTCGTTTGACGTCAAACTGCCATGCCTGATGATGTTGCAGCGTCGATGAGCTGACGGAGTTCGGAGTTGTATATAGCAAATGTTCAGCACAAATTCTCTTTCTGTTTCGCTGGCCTACCCGGTCACATGCATTTCGCAGCAATACCACAGTAATTGCTTTCGATTCGTCGCTTGAGGAACCAAACGTCACACAACGTTCATCCGGCAAACAAATTGCTGATGCGTGTCGGTCAGCTTAATGCAAGGCATTAATGAACCTTTGAAAAGACATTTGCGTTCGCGTTATTTCCTTTGGCCCATGTCATGTAAGTCGCTTCAACACTCTTGTCGCTCCCAGTCATGCTTGAATGCTTTGGTTCCATTCAAAGCTACACCGCTCCGTTGCGGTTCCATTGTTATCGGTGTGGATTTGGGAATACAGTGTTTCACGCTCCAAAAAACAGAAAAAATTTAGCGGGCGTGATCCACGGTTGGTTGCGAAAACGCGTGCGCGTCAAAGCGTAGCGACACAAAGCTGGGTTTGTTGACGTCAGCTTTCAAGCAACAACATGATCTCGTCGGAAGTATCGCCCTAGCTTCTTTTTCATACTCAAAATTCACAGACCAAATTTTACCGGGTGATAGAATCTTTTTGGGAAGCTCGGTTGAAATTTAGCTTTAATACGATTTTTTGCCAAAAACTAGTGATGTCGGTAATTAAGTGGCATTCGCGGTATCTGAAATGCTACGTATCCTTTCGGCGGGAGCCGGAAATTTCTTGTTCTAGAATTCTTATCGCCTTCCTACATCATCGTTACGTCATACAGCGGGCTAAGCGCGATATAGTAATGTCACTGTGACGTGTAAATAAATGAACTGTGCGGTTTCATTTTTTACCATAATCTACACGTCGACCGTTTCGTTGTCCTTTGCCCCAAACAGATCGCTTTATAGTTTTTTCTCTTTTAGGTGGCTCCAGCTTTGCAAAATGATTTTCCAAGTAGATACCAGCACCTTGTATCTTCCTGAAAGTTTTCTTGCAGCTTGGTGTTCTTTGCAGACGAGCAAATTGATTAATGTATATTTCACTCTTTGGGGATTTCGGTCGAAGTGCGTATTTGAAATTGTAGTTACTGTTGACGCGTTGGAGTTTGTTGATTTGTTTTTTCCTTTTTTTTGAGTATTAGCCAGTCGTTTGTTGTAACTTTTTTTTTAAACAGTAACGCATCCGAAGTACTACTTGTTTGTATGTGTGAGGTAACCCACTACAAGGCAGCAGTGCAAATCGACCTAAAATACCGTATTTACTCGATTGTAAGCCGCAGGAAATGCTGTTAAAAAATTAATGCAAGCCGCACTTGAACATAGGTTGCCTAAGCCTCTGAGTTACTTTCGCGTATGGGTACGAGCATGTTCTGCGTTTGATTAGCAACTCTGGTAATGATGCTTCACCACCACGACTGCCCTCTGTTCATTATAATCCATCCTGTAACGGATGTGCACGTGATGCAGGCCCGTAACTACGGGGGAGAGGCCCTCCTCGGAAAATGTGTTGGACATAGTTTCAAACTGTTGGGCATAGTTTAAAAATTCGGGACCCACTCAGAAAACTTTCGCCCCTCTTGACGTCCAAAGCTGGTTACGAGCCTGACGTGATGCTGAAGCGAATAGAATGTGAAAAGAGAGTTCAGTCGAAAAAACATAACCAAGAAAAGACTGAACGTCATCGAGAACTTTCGATAAGGCAAATAAATAAATAAATGTAAGCCGCATGAAATGATAAAAAAAAATTTGTAAGACGCGGCTTACAATCGAATAAATACGGTATCGTTATTTTAGTCTTAAAGGCGAATCAGTTGAACCTGCTTGGCTGTAATTTTTGCAGTTGTCGCCGTATTTAAAAAAATCCGAATTGATAAGTCATCAGTTATGGCACTGATCTAACCGAACGACAGAAGTGACAATACTAGAAATATGTTTATTCGTAAACATATACGCACATGACGAGGTTCTGGGAGGGCAGCCCCAAAACTTGAAAGTCATGCGATTAAGGGCAGTGTTCGCGAATTTTCAAAGCAAGGAAGTGGCTTCTCAGCACACAGGAAAATAGGAAAGATTTCTGAAAACGGTGGTTGTTAGCAACATTATTCTTTCAAAAAGTGGCTGACGTTAACATCATTTTATAGATTTGATAGGGTGTAGTGGTGTGGTTCTTCAATGTCTCGTTCTTGAGGTACATAACGTAAGCGTAGTCTCGATTTTGGCTTAAAGAGATTCGTGGTCAGGATACTTCCTAGTCACTCGAGTGCTTGAGCTAAGCATGCGTTTTTCCCTCCATTTCAAAATTTATTTGCTTCAGGTTGTAATATTACCTTTTTTTGAAAGCGATATTTCAAACTAAACCGCTGTGAATCCTTTTGTCGGTTTTCGTGAAACGTTTTATGTGATCTAACCCTTGAGAAATGTTCGCGAGTTACGGCCAGTAATAACTTTAAAAGCCATGATCGTGGCTGCTGCGCGCTCAATGTCATGTCGCTTGCAGTTTGAAGCGCGCAGTGGTCGGGTCAAGTCTGCTTTGAAAGGCGGAGTTTCGGTCTGCGGGTTTTAAATGTACTTTTGGAGTGCCGGTGTCAGATGATGTAATGCGCAGCACATTCCAATAATTATCTAATCTTCACTGATCACTGGATTTTCAACATTACGGAGGATCTTTATTGAGAAATACAGGCTCTGGGTTCGCTGCGAGCTTTCGACGAATCTGTCTGCCATGCTCAGCTAATAACATTTCCAACAATAAGTCTCCACAAACGGGCGACAATCAATATTTGGAGCGAAACAGCATTTTCAACGTTAAAGATGGATGGCACTGGTAACTGCTGTGTGGTAGATGTTAAGTTGGTTGCAGTTGAATATTATGTTATTCAACCGGTATAATGATAATAATTAATATATAAGGACATCATAATATTTATGCGTGAAACCACCGCAAGGCATTGAATTGGCTCCACAGTTGACGCAACCGCGAAGATAAGGTTTGCCAACAGAAATGGCGTGAGAACGAAAACTCAAGGTCACTTCAACACTTGGATAGAAACCTTGCAATTGAAATCTGTACATGTCCAGGCTGCATTTATTTTATTTTTGCGTCAGACTCGTTGCCCACATCACAAGTGTACTCAGGGGTGGATCTAGCCAGTAGCGTTAAGGGGGCGATTTCAGTAATGTTTGGTACTCAAGTCTCATCACGGTTTCGTTACTGTAAGGGGTATGAAGTATACTTCACAACATTGCTGTGACGAAACAATGGACGACAAAATGGCCTTATATCGTGGATGTTGTTTTCCGAATTGTAAAATATTATGGTGAATAAAGTTGATTTTGTAGGTTTTAGGGGGGGCCTGTATCCGCCCCTGAGTGCACTCGAATAACACAAATATGGTTAGTCATAGCGCATTACAGAGCAAGTGTTATAGATAAACGCAGACAACACAGGGAGGTGGCAAGCACTGAAATAACACACCAGATGTAACTGCATTCACTCATCATCAAATAGTCATCCAGTAGTGGGAAGAAAACTGAAGACATTTTAACATCAGGTTGTGAAGTGAATGGCTAAAATCATCTGATGGGTATATGCTCACAAAAGCAAGTAAACTGTTTTGATCAAGATTTCAAGTAATTTTTTAGATAACAAAAATTGTGAGGTACTACGAAGCACAAAGAAGGTTTAGATTGCTACGCAAAGGTAATGATGTAGAAAACAGACACCAAGATAACGCAGCAGAACTACGGTACTGCAATTGGTCATCGACATTGTCATACAAGCGCGTTAAATAATGGAGGACAAATGAAGATTTGCAAAAAGCATCAGACCTTTGAAGTGATCGAATAAAAAAGTTTGATGAAGATTCGCATCTGCGAACAAAGCCATACAGATATTTTCTAAACAAGGCATCAAAGGTCTTGACATAACGATGTGGGCGAACACTTAACATTTCTGTGCATGTAACCCATAATTCGGTAGGTTTTATTGTAAGCATTTCGTAAGCACTTCATATCAGTCTGTGTGTATTTGCTCCACAATTGGAAAGCATACGTTGACATGCAATAGGTACGTAATAGTGTTTTTTAACTGCAATTGAGCACTGTGCAAAGGTGCCTCAGTTTATTTGTTGGAACAGTACAGCAATTTCACTGTCTCTGGATGTTATTGTCATCCTTCAGCGAGGCGTTGTAATAATACACCAAGTACCAAGATATCTGACTTGGTCAGGAAATTATACACGTACATCATAACACCATTTAGAAAAGCATACATTTACACTGATTAGCGAGACTTGAGTGAGGCCTGCTTTGTTTTGTTGTCTAGACATCAAAACATACACGCGTATACGCGCTCGACATAGCCGCAAAGTCAGCTCATTTCTCGGACAACCGTTTGCGCTGAAATACGAACGGCTAAACGCCAGCAGAACAACTTCAACTTAAGTTTTTAGCTCGACAGCATGAAGGGCTATTAAAGCGTTTCCTACTTGACAACATAAATTACATCGAGACTGTTAGTGCCAATCGGTGGCAAGCTGGGCGGGTCATTTTAACACGTCAAGAACCGTTACAACCTCTCGACTACCGGTATACAGCGATCTAATGCAACCAACCTTCTAAATTGTGAGACCGGTTCCGAAGTGCTGTTTTCAACTGCATCGTAGACTTTTCATGCTTACATACACGCATGGGCGAACCTAAGGGGGGTACGTCTTCCCCTCAAATCTTGCCTTGCTCCCCCACATTTTTCGCGTGACCTCACGGCATTTCTTTGCGATTGTTTGAAGCTAAATTATTGCAAACGTTTTCAATAAAGCAATTTTCAATCATATCTCTTAATTTCCTTTTGAGAAATTTGATAAATTGATCGCAAGTTTCTGAGATGTATGGGATAAGTTGCAACATGCTACGACTAGCGTTAAAATTCCAAGCTATATACTCGGACGTTTCAAAACATGAAGGAGTAACGCCTCGAGCCCGAACGAACTGTCGAACTTTATAAGCTTTGCAGTTTCCCAGACTTTAACGCAAAAGACTGGAATAGCAAGACTCTCTTCAACTTCTTGCAGATAGATCGCATCGTAAATTTTTGATGTTTAATTTAACAGATTTTTCTAAGGCAGCCGACGAGTTGTCTGACAAGGATGCCGTCATTATGGTAGTAAAACTCTTGTGTGGGTGTGTGTGCTATTGTGACGAGTGAAAAGTGCATAGCATGAAACTTGAGTAGAGAATCATGTAGCTTAGCCTTCCTTATATTTGGTTTTCTGACTATTCACATCAATGACTTTACTTATAAAGCTGTTGGAAAATTAATGCGTATCACAAATGAACAGGTCACTTTGGAATTTAGGTTTGGCTGAATACAAACGTTCCTAGTTGCTACTTAAACCCTAGACGTGATTTGTTGGAGGTGCACCTATGCCGCGCATTATACCAAATATATGTTCCATAGGGTGCTGCAGGAAGAGCTTTTAAAAGCACTGGCGTACACGCTAGAGCTTGAAAGCAAAGTCAATACTGCATATACCTCCTGACCAGGGACGCCGGAGGGCGGGGAAATGGCGAGGGCATTGCCCCTGTCCTTTCAAAAGGGGGAAGCGGGGGTGGAGGTGCCTTTTCATAACAATATCATAGGTAATTTCATGGTTTATCACTAACGAACTGAAACAAATTTAATGCAGCTATTCGCGCACCCAGAAAATTCAGAAGAGTTTTCTATTATTTTCTGTTATAATTTTTTAGGTCAACATTGTTGTTAAACAGTAACAAGCATAATTGGTTACGACTTTTTGTTTTTTTATGAGTTACCACAATCAAGGTATCGTAGGATAAACAGTCAAGGTATCGCAGGAATCGCCCACCCAAGGCATCGTCAAGCTTTGTTCAAGTTACAGCTTTCCGGAAACATTTTATTTGAAGTTGCATCAGTGGTTTTCAACCTTTTTGCTGCAGCGGAATCTTCTGAAATGTTTGCGTTGTTTATAGCATCCTATCTACGAGTATGCAGTGATCTAAGTGTCCAGCGCCGGATTTAGATGGTGGGGGCATGGGCGTCCGCAGGGGGGGGGAAACGAGCATTTTCCCCCCTGGAAATAACTTCGAACTAAAGAAGCAGAAATTTGTGGAAAACGTGAAATCAGCATTTTAATTCTGATCAGTTGGGTTAATTCTTGCAATAACAATGTGTTTGCCGATATGACACTTACACTACAAAAGAGTCAGGTTGACTGTTCTGGTAGCCTAACATGCATTGATGAGCTTGCAGTTCACTAAATTCGGTTCTCTGCCTGCAGAGGCAGGTTGCGAAACGCGGGAGCGAATTGTTCTACTATTGGTCTTTGTTGCGTAACAATAACATGGCAACAAATCTTCGAAGTTGCGCTTCAAGTTACGGTGGTAGGCATTTTGTCGTATATTGAATGCAGACTTCTTGGCAGGAAACGCTGCGAGACAGTGACTGGTGATAGCGGAAAGACAAGTAAGTTTATGCTAATGGTGGGCGAACCGCGGCTCGCCGACATATTTTGTGTGGCTCTTTTAGATAAATAGCAATATCTCAAATTGAAAGAGAGTTGTTAGTATGTTACCCCATATTTAACGTTTATTTCGTATATTAAGTGTTACACAAGTTCGTGAAGTTAGTCATCAGGGAGTCTGCGCGATTTGATAACAACGGCAGTGATCCTGAAGGCTAAAGCTCAGTTAGGCTTATTAAGTTCCCAAAGGAAAATTAAAATTTTTCAAAGACACGTATTGTAAAAAGCATTCTGTCATTCTTCCAATGTCAGAATGAGAACGAATGCTTTTCGCGAAGAGGCGATTGCAGACCACAAAGTGGAAGAATACTGAAATAAATTTTAAGTTTACTGGAGGAGTTCCAAGCCAGATTTGAGCATTTCCAAGAGTTAAAACCATGCTTTGCGTTCCTTGTAAATCCATTCAGTGTTAATGTAGTCGATGATGCCTGTCCAGTTCGCCAACCGTTTGTCACACACTTGACTGCTGCTGAAATTAAACTGGCCAAAATGCAAAAAAAATCTGGCTCTAAAAAAACTTTAATCAATGCCATTCTACAGTTAATTTCTGGCAACAGGTTCCAGAAAGCAGGGGCGTAACGAGGTTAGGTGGCGCCCGGGGCAAGAAGCAAGTTTGGCGCCCCCATGTTTGCACTTGAGGTCTTTCGGAAGCAGATGTACTGTCTTGAATAAAGTACTTGTGATACTGTTGGGACTTTGCGGCGACCCCTACAGTGATTCGGCGCCCGGTGAATTGTGCCCCCTTTGTCCTCCTCGTCACGCCCCTGCCAGAAAGTAAATATCCAGAATATAAAAGACCAGTGTCCAACTTATTTCTGTATACAGCGCGATATATTGCTGTGAAATTTGTTTCTCTGTAATGAAGTTCGTAAAATCAGACCATTGTGCAACCCTGAAAAATGAACACTTGGGAGAAATAACTTGCACATCTAGCAACGTACTGTAAAGATTTTCGGGGGCTAGAAAATCAAACAAAAATTTAATATTGACAATCACTGTACACCATTTAATGCAAAACTTGCATTCTTTACAGTATTTGTATTGAAAATACAAACTGGTTTTCCGACTCGTCGGTGCTTTTGGTTTTCTGCAAATGACACTTCCATTGAACAAGTTTGCCCACCCCTGGTTTGTACTGTGTGTAAAAAAGCCAGGACCGTTACTAGATGCGCAGGGGGGGAGAAACTACCTTGGAAAATTTTTCGTCTCCCCTGTAAAAACGTGTTGGACAAAATTTAAAACTATTGGACATAGTTCAAAAAATTCTGGCCCCTAACAGAAAACACTTCGCACCCCTTGGTGGCCAAGCTGGCTACGTGCCTGAAAGAAGCATGCGTGAAAAAGAAGTATTGCTGCCAAAAAAGCGCATTTTTAGAGCCAATGCTCCATCTAAACAGGAGCGGATTTAGTTGGGGGCGATCGCCCACCCTAAAATCTAAGAAAGTAATTGTATTCCCCACGGTTTTGTACAATTCGGAAAATAACATATCAAAACCAATTCCGAATAAGACCTTCATCATGTTCGAATTGTGTTATTGTAGGCGATATAAGGCCATTCTAGCATCCATTGTTTTGTCACAGCAGTGTAATGAAGTGTACATCATCTTTTCCTACAGTAGCGAAGCCGTTATGAAACTGACTACCACTGAAGTATCCCACTCTAACGTTACTGTTACTAGCTGGACCAGTGTTGCCCCTGCTGTTTTATTTTCACTAGATCTGGGGTTTTTATGTTTTATCTGGGGTTCTGGGGTTTTTATTGAAAATCTGGGGTTTTTTCAACTCTGGCCAAATTTTTGAAATATATGCTGTTTTACTGTATTTTCCATTCAAGAATATAATAATTTCATAGGCATAATGTGCTTTAGTCAGTAGCCAGGACAGTTAAGTAGGGCTAAACTCCAAATTGTTTTAAATTTACAGATTCATTAAGCAGTAACTAGGCATAGGTCAGCACTATAATCTATCGCTAACATGTCAAAGGCTTCTTGTGCATGACTTTGGAATGTTTTTATGGTTTTGAAGGTGATGTGGTTGAGAATCTCTTCATTGTTTTACAGGCGCATTGGCATTGTGATAGGCAGGATGAATGTAAAATTTTGAATGTGAAATTAGTAGTAAAATATTGCATTGATTAGTGTTAAAAGAAAACTGAGATCTTAAATGTATCATGTACATATTTCAATTTGTGCATTTATGTGAAGGTAAAAGAAAACATTAATAAACGATTTTCAGAAAAATCTAACTTTTTATGTCACTGCATACATTTGATTTGCTGCTAGCCTACTTCTAAATTGTCATTTTATGTTTAAAAATAGACCTGAGCTTGTTAAAAATTTGATGCAAATAATGCATTACCTAAATTTTTATATGCAAGTACTGTTAGCGTACATTTCAAGTTTGATTTTGACTTTTTAAAAACATTTTATATGTCTGTTTTTTTAATTATTTTCTGTTTTTTTTCAAGGTAAAATCTGGGGTTTTTCTTCACAACAAAGTGGCAACACTAAGCTGGACCCGCCCCTGCCTCTAAAGTGCGAAACTGCGCAATATCACAAGACCACTTGCACAGTGAAATCTCATTCTCGCGCACTTGCAACCTTCCAAAACATTGGAAAAACACGAAAACAAGGAGAAGCCATTTGAATTAAATAAGTATTTTGTTTGTATTTTGATAAGATTTTCTGCATATTCTTTTCACAAAGTTTGTAATTCATTTAGAACTCTGCTAACTCAGTGTTAATATATCCATTCTCACTAAATCAAACATTTTCTCAGTGTAAAATGTTCTTATAGGACAAACACTGTATGTAACTGTTGCCGTAACATTCCACATTTGTGTTCACGTCCATTTGCGTTGCATCGCCAACAAACTGAAAAAGATAAGGAAAATGTCGACGTTGCCCCCCCCTGGAAAAATTCCTGTGGACGCCCATGGGAGGGGGGCCTGGGGCCCAGGCGTGGTGGGAGACCCCATGTGCAGAAACATAATCTGTAGGTAGAGGATGATCGATGAAGTCACTCGTATTTCCACGGATCATTATTACTTATGACGTAATCTTGTGACGCAGCATTTGGTAACTCAAGTGTAACAAAACTTTATGATGCAAAATGACATTTGACAATGATTAGCGATTTGTGAAACTGTTGCAGAACCGGTCACTAGAAGCATCACATCTTCTTTTTTTTTGAAATTTTGCGTGAAAAAAGTTTTGAAAACTTATTGGAAAATGTTTCTGGGCGGTCTAACGCTTTCATCATCTCTAAACACCAGTCCTCGCTCAGCAATAAATTTTACGACAGAAACCAAATGTTGCAGACAGAAGCGATTTCCAGTATTGTTCGCATTGATTGACCTGACTGGCTAGCTCTGCATCAATTCTTCATAGTAATTAATTACATCTGCGCCTAAACGTAATGGTGGCATTTGTATATTCCACTTCCATTGATTGCTCGTGGCTCCTCAGGCGCTCAAGAACTTGCCTTTAGTCGCAGCTTCCTTTTCTGATAAAGAAATGCACATTTAGTCGTATCCACGCACATCAGTCTACAAGTGAAACAATAAACACAAATTAGTGAAGGAGAAAAGCAAAGCTAGCTTCTATCAACTACTTCGCCGTTGTGGTTCTGGCTACGAATAAGACTTGTAGTGCATTTTCGTGACGAGTTCCTGTCTTTTTTGTGTTGTGGAACATCATGGTTTAAAATAACTTCATCGCAATGTCGAGAAGTGCTGTTTCATTTTTCAACCAATATTTCTGCATTTTTTCCGGTATATTGGCTGGCTAGAGGGCCCACAGAACGATATCGTTGCCTCCAGTGATAGCGTCAGCCATCTCCTCTATCGTGTTTTTCGATGATACTTCTTGACGTTCTTCTGCTACTGCACCACTGTATAAACTACTGTAGGTCTATTCTCATCGTTATGTAGATCTAAGTCGATCGATTTTTTGTCCTCTTCCAGGTTCCGCAGAAATGTCTTCGCTGGACTTCACTGCCACTGTAAAATAGTCACGTGAATGTTTCTAGACTTAGTTGCAACTTCTTCCTCTCTCATTTTTGCCTCTTTTGCTTTCTTACGCTTTTTCGAACCACGTGGATAAGATTTACACGTGTAAATGAGACGATCCCCCTTTCTTCAGTCAATGTTTATTTATTAATAAGCTCAATAGGATTGCCACATTTTCACTGCAGAAAGGGAAGATAATTTACGACTGTCACTTACTTGAGTGTGTCATCTACTTTTAACAAGTCAAATAAAATAGGCTTATTGAGAAGTTTTAGGCATTAAAGTAAGACGTCCGGTGTAAGACGATGTTTCAGTCAAAACACTCAAGACAAAGCCCTTATTTACTTCTCCTACTTGGCCCATGAATATTTTGCAGTTTCCTTAAATATGTAGAATCGCCTTTAACAATATTATGAAACTACTGGTATGAAAGATGTTTTAAATTAAACTGGCTTAACTAGAAAGATTTCTCTTAGGTTCGTGGCTGCACCAATGAAAAATCTTTCCACATTAGCGTAATGAGCCATAGCGCTGAAGCTGTACGATCTTTATCAATTCGCTATGAAGCATTCAATGGTATTGCAAGTTTGCAAAATATTTTGCCCATCTTTTATCTTCCATCATTTTAAAATAAATAGCATTTGGTTGATGCTCTTTTTGCACGAACTCTTAAGTTTTGGCATTGATCAAGTAGTTTACTTTAGCTTCACCGAAATTCAGCAAATAAAGTGGTACATTTAGCCAGATGTGCAACACAAGACTTGTACAGATACATCTGACATGAATAAATCACTGTCATGATCTTTGCCTTCTCTGAGTTTTCTTAGTACTGATTTAACTTACCTTGATATGTGTACATCTGAGTGTCTTTCTTGAATCCTTGCCTTACAGTGGCGAAACACGATACAACCTCAACAATTGATGCTTTTGACTTCTAAATATTCTGAACTTGCTCAAGCAACCACAACTGATTGCAAATGTGTTAACATCTTCAACAGAGTTCGCTCAGAGAATTTCCATAAAAACATTTCAGAACAACAGTTGGCTTGCCGATGGACATTAAGTATGAATGTGAAGCTGGGTACATTTGAAGCATCCTTGGCAAGCTACGATAAAGTGATAGTCATCTGGTTACACTGTGACAAATAAGTTTTGGTGCTCACGTTAAAACTATTCATCTCGCGGTTAGAAAATGATGTCATGAGCCAGTTACCAAAGGAGCACACTGAATGGGCTGCTTCTGATAAAGGCAATTTGAGAAAATTCACTGAAAACATGAATTTATTGCAACACTCATTGCAAAGTCGCTTTTTTGATTTTGCTAAACAAGACCGCATTTTCGCATTGATAAACCCATTCTCATTTGGTGAACTACAAATGGTACTCATCGACTTAAAAACAAATTCAACATTTAGAACGAAATCTGATGTCGATGAGCTTCCTTCAGTCCCTGGTTCTGAAATTTGTCTCTCGCGATCTTTACCCTGTGGATATTTCCCAGAACTATCAAAATTCGCTCAGAGTTATATAATATATCGTTTTGGAACGACATACACATGCCAACCAGCATTTTGGTCCATGAAATTGATCAAAAGCAAAACAACTTCGCGCCTGACTGACTCAAATTTGAAGAACTCTCCACAACTGCTCTCAGCAACAAATATATCTCCAAACCTTGTTTTTGTGTGAAATAAAAACAAACACGGAAGTCTCATTTAAAAGTAAACAAATGTGAAGTTTGCTGCTTCAACAGGTATTCCATTTCCATTTGACAATATTACCCGGTAAATCACTAATAGTGTGAAATCAGATCGTTGCGAGAAGCAGTCGATGGTATGGCGCATCGGTATCGCTAATCCTTGAGACCCCCAAAAGTGTCTGGTTCCGCTCCTACGTGCACGGAAATGACTTTTTCATCGTGGAAGTCGTTTGCGCTAAAATTTTATCACTGCCTATAACACCGTCGCGTATACGCCTGTTTCTATGGAGGCTTGAAGTTTGGTTTGACTTCTTCCGGCGTTCTTGAAGCGGGTTGATACAGGCCTACAACATTGGTTCCTGCATGAACAAGTTTTTACTCATGAACAAGTTCTACTTACTCCACCTTGCACGAACTCCAGGCGCAGTAATCCTGTACACAAAAAGCAAACTACGTACTGTTTGAAAATATTAACAGATTGTTAGTTTATGCGATTTACTAGCTTGTCTATTTTGACATACAGCACATCAAAACGCTGTGTTGTGTTTGCGCGTAAGTTACTACTGCCTCATTGCTGAAAACACTTTAGCTGTTATGTCACTGTACACAATCCGTTAAGAAAATGATTCGGATCGGAAATCGTTGTTTAGTTGTTAATGAGACATGAAACAAGCAAAGCTGAGTGCAACATTACAAATTTGCAAGCTCCACAACGCAGTGCACATAAGTACAAGAACACGGTACTGCCAAATACACAAAACAAATAGCTGGACTACATTAAGCACGGCAAAGTTGCAGGTTTACGTCGCCAACTGCAAAGGCAATGAGGCTCAGAGAAACAACAAAAATAAACCAAGCATTAATTCGATCTTCAAGAATATTAATTAGTATGGCTCTCAGCAAAACTAATGTGCAAAACCGTGATACATTTCACTACGTTCACAAAATATCGTTTTTTCGATCAGCGGAAGCGGAGTTCTCACTCTGCGATGCGAAAAATCACATTCCGTATTTTCTTTCAACGTTGATATGTGCATACATAGCACATTACATTGCGCTGCGTGAACGGGACAACAACAACAAGAGGTTCAAAACCTTCAAACGTTTGACGCGTACAGGTTATTACTATGCGTACCATCGTTGGTGGCATCATAAAATTTTTAAAAGCGCATGTCCCATATTTCTCCACATAAAAGTTTATGGCGCGTTTAGTTGCTTAGTTACAACTTTAGTTGCTTAGTTACAACAGTTAAAAAGCACCGACTGGCACAGCATAGGTCCGGTTAACGTCGACTCGGGAGATTAATGTTAATGGCGATCATGTAGAGTAGGATATTTGTAATGAAAAACAAACTGATTTTTCACATGATCATCCCGTTGGCAACTACTAAAATCTCGGCTTATCTGTCTGGTGCCACACAGTGCTTGGGTTGCCCTGGGAAAAGTATACGACTCAGACTGGTGTCTGATGCGTTTATTCTATCAACCGGCGTGCTCGTCAGGTCAGACATATTTCAGTGGCACAGGTGCAATAGGCAGTGCGTTCTCTAAAAGAGAGTGGAAACTGCGAAGTCGTACAAAAAACAAGGCAAAAGAATTTCTAACCATAAAATCAGATGTTTTTTGAACTTGTCGAACTGTCCAATCCGATTGGAAGCTCTTCAAAGTTTCTTGAATGTCTATAATAACATCAAGCAACCGTAGCATTTCCACACTATAAATCACTGGAGTTTTTGTCAATTTTTAGAAGGTCCATCACCCGCACAAACGTAAAGCTCCCCTAACGAAGACTTTCTGGTGACGGTTCTGCCTCGAACACCTGTGTCCTCGTGCGGCTACGCTCAGCGGCATTATATCAGTGGGCACCAGTAGCAACATGCAGCAGCGTGTTTTAAGCAATGCGGCGCAGGGTCGAACATCAGTAAAGCGTGAGTGTATATCAGTGGTGTGCAGGAGCCGGAGATTTACAATTTCTTTTTCATGGTGAAATGTTGAAAATCTATTGGCCTATATAATTTAGCTCAGTTCTAGTGTCTACGGTTGAGGTTTAGGTTTAATTCAGTGTTAGCGCGTAAGGTTGGGGTTAGCGCTTAGTGTTGATGGTTAGGGTTTGCGGTATAGGGCTTAGGGTTACAAAACATTAATAGGCACTTTAGTACTTTACTCTGAGAAGCAACTGACATGTGAAGAAGTACTCGCATTCCGGTATTTCGCAGAGCATGTCGGCAATTTCGTTTGATACAGTTTTTAGTCTTTTGAAAGTGAAATCCGGATACGGTCATTTAGACACTGTCAAAAGTTTATAGCAATCAATTTGCAGTTGAGTCGGAGTGCAAAACCTAAAATTGTTTCGGAGTCGGAGTATATTCAGCCAAAGCAGGAGTGCGCATGCGCACACACTTGGTGTATATGAAGCTCTTAGAAAAAGGCGGATTTTGTCTCCCGGACTGTGGTCAAAACGATGCTAGACGCTTAAGTATCTTCACACAGCCAGATTGATCGGTGTCAGCCACGGGGGTTTCAGCACACAACATCCGGGACACGCACACAACACGGACGCAATTTGCGATTGCAGCTGATGCGTCCCAACGGCTGGTTGTCCAGTGGCGCGTGAGAAGCATGCACGCCTTCGTGTCAAGGGTGCAGGGTGCTGTTGGAAAGGATGAACGTAGTCAAGCAACGCAAAGATTGTTCCTAGCAACAATTTTTTTAAAAAACGTTATCCCGACAGTTGTGGCGTCCTGTTCCAACCAAGGCTTCGACTCACATTGTCAGTTAATAACGAAGCAGTAAACAACGAGCATGGGTATCGGAAAGGGGATGCAGGGAGGGTCTTGTTCCCCTGGATTTTAAATTAGATGCTTTCCTATTTAACTTTTTAGTAGAAATTTGTTTTTCTCTTAGTTTCGAGTTGATAAAGTGAAATTTCATCACTGTTGATCCCCTTGGAAAAAATACTTCCGACGCCCATGACGAGTACACTACGGCAAGGATGGTTTGAAACAATTTAACTAGTCGGAGGACTTCAACGAGTCAAGCGAGAAGTGCTTGTATGACTCCGTACTTTCCTGACACCATCCACTCTTCGTTTTCTTTCTCGGCCATTTCAGCCTGACCAGGTCGGAGACCCACCACAACGTTCGCTTTCAACGCCCTGAGAGACACCAACGCCGACGGAGTGAACCCCCTTAATGCCTGACGAAAAGTGGTCGTGTGCGGCCAGTCCAGGTCCCCGACCAGCTTTCGGTAATTGAGATCGCCCTTGAAAATGATAAGATCGCTTTCAGACAGGTTCCTGTAGAGCGCGGGACACACGTCTTTCATTGTGAAGTACGCGTCTGGCAGAGTCCAGTACACCGTCATGTCGTCGCTCTGTTCGAGGACAAAACTGCCGTTCTGCATTCTTTCTCTCCACATATCGGACAGTCGGGACAAGGTGGGGTCGGTGTCTTGCTGCAACTGTTTCAGGGTCCAGTCGAAATCGAGCGGCGTCACGTCCGACACAAACCACGGCATCCGTTTCGGATAAAATCGAACGCGGCTAGCGAGGTTGGCTTGTATGAAAAACTCTGCCAGCACCAAGTCTGTGACGATCTCGAAGCCGGCATTATCGAGAACAATGTCAATTGTCACCTGCAAGTTCAAAGTCGGATAAACTACTAAGAACAAGCTATTAACGGTGTTTGCTGCTTTATTTAGTGGTTGGGCAGATTGTGCAAACAGGATACTCGCAAGATAATTTCCATGGTACAAATAATGTAACGTGTCGGAGTGCGATAGCTTAGCTGAGAAACTGACCAACCTGGTACGTCCGCGCGACTTTCGATCGGTTTCCCGAAAACCTGAACGTTTCTTTTGATTCGGCCGGTGTAACCACGCATTGGCTATCACATGCAGTACTTCAACGCAAAACGGCATGACGTAATTGAACCCAAGTTTCGACAAAATTAAAGCGTTGTACCTCGTCACTTGCAGTTACAAATCGTTATTTCAATAGCATTATTTTCCGTTTTTTAACTTTTTTCTTCTCATACGTTAGTTGATATTTGTATTTGCAAAGAATGCAATCTCTAAGTTACGACCAACAAAATCTCGATGAAGAAGATTGCAGGAAAAATTGAAGATATTGGAAAAGCGATGAAAAACGGTGCCAGCATGAAGTACTGAATTTTTATCACTAGATGGTCAGTTTATGCGGTCATCAAAAACGCTTCAAAATAATATTGCCCTTACTGTTGAAATTGTGCAAAATCGTTGGCGGAATACAGCAGTGAAGCACAGATTATCTCTTAGCTGTCAACATGCGCTCAGAAACACGTCAACATTTCCTATGACAGCAGAAGGTAATGAAAAGCTTTCTACTTTACGTAACGCAGCATGACTGCAATTTATACTGACTGATCACATGGTAACTGGATCAAGAGTGACGCGCCCTTATTATCCTCGACAAACCTGTCGGTTTTCCGTCTTCAAGGAGTGAAGATGATCCCACACAGACATGATGTCGTTTACCAAAAGGTAAGGGTGTAATGCTTCTAAGTTCTCATGTGGGTCAACTTCGCTCTGGGAATTGTTCTCACCAGCTGACAATGACAGGTCGCACTTGTTGCCCCACAGCGATATCTGCAGACGAACAGTCAAACAGGAAGCTCATTTGATAAAACACACTAAGCATCATGTCAAGCTGAGCGTGATAGTAACATCACACTGAAAAACGTCGCGCTATGCGGCTGAACGTCGTCATGCTCCAGTCTTACAACCACTTAACATTAAATAACATCTGCATTATGTTTCTTCTTCAACCACGTCTAAGAAAATGGCAGCTCGTCAATCACAAAAGGTAAAGTGAACAGCGCATACGGACCGAGTGTAAATGTTGAATGACAATGATAGGCAGTCTTGTTGTAACATTTGCAAACAGCACGCCCATTTACTTAAGCTTTATTTTGCTAGAACTGGACTCGGTCCTTAACACAAAACATACGAAGTTAATTGCGACCAAACATACAAGAAACCTTCCCGCTAATTGCACCACAACTTTGTCAATTAGGTATACGTAAATAATTCATGACCACTAACGACTCGTGCTTGGAGTGAGTTAATCACATCACAGACTTAAATTTAACATCTAACAAGAAGACTAACCTGCATGAAGTCACCAAACAAGCGTTTTACAAATCCTTCATCGTAATCTTTCTTCAGGTGCACGAGGCTGCTACTCAAAAATGTAAGCAAACTTCGCACAGCTTCCATTGATTGTTCCAGGGCGACTTGTTTCTGTTCACGAAATGGGTCATACGCAGACATGAATTTGCTGAAAACAAAACGACCCAATCCTGACAGGGTAATTGGTAAGTTTTGTAAAAGTACACGTAAATACTGTACGCTGTTACTTTAGTTTCACACATGACGACGATCGTTCCGACCAATATAAAGAATGCGTTCGGTCTGGCAGTAGCATTTTTTCAACGCGTTTCTAGCAAACCGACGATGAAAAACTTTGCTGTACCTTCGCTGCCGCAACGGTGTTTTAACAAATCAAGGAAAGTTAATTTTCAGAAAAAGCATACTTTGCCCTTTCAGGCCGAATTTTGGCCAGCCATTCCTCGGCAGCAGATAGAGCTAGAGAGCTGTTCAAACCCTGTAACGACTAGTGGCTTCGTGTAGTTTAGAATAAAAAAAAAAGTTTTTAATTTGGATGGGGGTTTTGGGCCAATGGGCTCAGGATGGGGGTCTGTTTTTTGGTTAATTATATGACGTCATCATCCGATCCCACGCGCCAATATTGTGGCTCACAGTATTTTTGGATTCTTGGCTAAAATACGCGTTTTCAGAGCCCTTGATCAAGTTTCTAGCGTTTCTGGTTCAAAAGTTATGCCAAAAATATTCCAAATATGTCAGGAATTCCCAAGGGCCTTGAGGGGATTTCCCATATTAATATTCTACCATTTTTTCCATAACTCATCAACCAGAAATGCTAAAAAGCCCATCAAACCCTCTAAAACCTCGTACTATAGCCTAGAATGCATTTAAATATCGCGCGGTTTCGCGCCGCCGATTCTGCTCGATTCACGCATTCCCACAGGCCGCTGACGTCACAGATTGTTTAGTGAAACCTGTCAAAACATGTCAAAACAACCTGTGGTTTCGTAAACATAGCCAGAAAGACCGAAATCGCATGGCGAAAAGTTTTCTTTCAGCCTAAACTACAAGTCTTTCCCCATTCAGATCGGATTTGAACAGCTCTCTAGCTCGATCCGCTGGCGAGTGATGGCCATTTAGAAAAGAGATGTTTTCCAGCCCAGACTGGGGTTTGTGGGTGCTGAAATTTTCACCAATTTTTGGTGTTTTGTCCATAATTTCGGCTACAGATATGCTAGAAAGTCATTCAAGGGCTCTAAAGAAGCGGATTTTGGCCTAGTTTCCGAAAAAATCTTGAGCCATAATAATGGCCCAATAGGTTGGGGCCCACGGCCAGGTAAATGTATCCAAAAACACCCCCACTTGTGGCGTTCCCCCCCGAAAACACCCACCGAAAACGAAAAATTTTTTTTTTGATTTCGACTACAAGACTTGCTGAATCCGTAGAGGGTTTGAACATGTCTCTAGCTCAATCGCCTGGCTAGTTATAGGATTGCAAAGCTCTGCATGAAATGTGGTTTTCGCGGGACTGAAAGGGTTATCACTAGGGCAAGTTTTTGTTGCAGTAAAAAAGTGAGAAAGTTGCATTTATGCGCAGGAAGTTGCATTTATGCGCACATTTGACTGCGAAAGACTTGACACAACCTATTTTCGTTTGCATGGACTTGGCCAAAAGCCAAGATTTTTACGCTCTTCCACCTCTAATTGAGTTCGGGCACTGTCGTACTTGGCTGGGGTTGTAAAACTTCTAGCTTGCAAACCAATGAGACGCAGCTAATCCGTCATATAGCCCTTTTTCATG